>Ga0209062_1000426_pt1 | contig 131524 bp, 110 predicted proteins | sample Coa_R2_2_FD_187158 | JGI IMG/M metagenome (GOLD analysis project Ga0209062, IMG submission 187158) | Surface soil microbial communities from Centralia Pennsylvania, which are recovering from an underground coalmine fire - Coalmine... | ecosystem: Environmental > Terrestrial > Soil >... | reverse complement strand
CTCGTACAGCGCGGCGTCGAGGCGCAAGCGCGTGATCACCGTGACCGGCCGGGGCCAAGCTTGGCAACTGGCGAGCCACTCCAGCGCCGCGTAGCTACTGTCCGCCACGGCGACGATGGGCCGGTCGGGCCACCAGCGCCGCACCAGCAAGAGCAACTGGCGCGCCCACGCGGCGAGCGTCTTGTGGCGCCGGCCGCGCTGCTGGTCGTACCGTTCCGACGGCGCCAGCGCGGTCAAGAACCGCAGTGCCCAGACGCGCCCGGCCCGGGGAATCGGCACCAGGAGCATGAGACAAAGCCAGCGCAACCCGCTGGCCTTGACGAAGTGCTCCTGGCTGGAGCGCACGGGGTCCCGGTAGATGCCTTTGGCGGCGATGCGCTTGCCCCGGCGCCGCTCGATGGTCTCAGCGATGCCGAGCAGCAGCGGCCCGGTCGGGGCAAAGGCGGCCCCCAACAGAGTCAGCAGCACGCGACTGACCGCGAGACGCGACCACCGCGCCCGGTTCAAGACGCGATGGTAGCGCTCGAAACGGGGCGCCGGCGCCAGCCGCATCACCCGCAGCGCGGTGGTGACCGTCCGCTGGCCGGGCGCGAGCCGCGTGCCGGCCACCAGGACGAGCACGCGCGGCCAGCTGCGGCGACTGAACAATGGCCCGAATGGCTCCAACGCCTGTAGCAGGGCGAGCGGTAGGGTAGGCATCGTCATCCCTCCGGCTAGAGAGACGACGAGCTTACCCTATCTCCCTATTCCCGCCCAATGGCCAAAGTCGAGCTTAGTTGATATTTCTGAGCGTACTGCTGGCGCCGAGGGGCACGGTCTCTGCGGTACTTTCCCCAACGCGACCAGTCCGGCGTGCTTAGGGTTCAGTTGTGGCCACCTGCGACTGCGGCTAGCTCGTCCTAATCAGGCGGACTCATGTACTTGGCCGCGAGCGCATCGGCACTATCCAGTGCATCCAAAGCGGTGCGGAGATATGTGCGCCACTCCGCCCAGTCCTGGGTGGTGCTTAAGCGCTCTGCCAAGCGGCGCCGCGCCTGCCACACCGCAAAACTGGCCGCCTCTAGGCAATACTCCAGACTACTTCCATCGACGACATCTAATCGAGTGTGCCCCGCGTTCATCGGTTTCCTCAATAATCGACGGGCGCCGTCCTCCTCTCGGCGGCGCTCCGGCTACGCGCGTTAGGAGGCGATATTGCAAGGTGTGCGCCGGGCCCATCCAGGCGGAGATGTGCACACAGCGACGTGGAGGCACATGATGGACGAGGACGAGTCCCACTTGAGGCAAGTGATGCTGGCCGTCTGCCTGGTGGATCTGAGCCCCGCCCTGTGCGACACGATCCGCAACTTCTACAGGGCCCTCCCGTCTCAGCTGCGGCCGGCATTTCTGCATTTGTTGGCCCGCGCCCGAGCGGAGAGCGCGCAGTTGGCGGACATGATGGGGGGCAAGCTGATGGAGGGGCGGCAGAACTAGCGTATGTGGCGAGACACCCGATTCGTCGTGTGCCGTGTCTAGAAGAGGACGCATGCCGCCGACACACGCGGAACGAGTGCCCCGCCCCAAGCGGGTGGGCGCCCATACAGCGGGGTGGCGTCCTGCGCGGCGGCGGTGAGCGCGGCCGCTGGAGTCGCGCCCTCCACCACGAGCAGGAGCAGCGTGGGCACGGCCATCACACGCCCTCTTGCAGGCGCGTGCCGTCGCGCGGGCGGCGCGCCCGCCGGTTGATTAACGTCGTCTGCTCCAGCGGCTCCCCCATGGTCCAGTTCGTGTACGCGCCGAGGTCCAGGTAGCGGTAACGCTTGCGCCACCAGAGCGCGTCGTACCCGTACTGGCGAATCGTCTGGACGACCGCGACAAACGCCGCGTCGTCGGTCCAGGCGCGGCGCAGCGTGTAGGCGTGGGGGAACTGCCGCAGCCGGGTGGCGCGGCGCCACGCGGCCGTCTCCAGTGCCGCTTGCGCCGCGCGGAGACTGTCGTCAGTCATCACCGCCGCCCCCTACGCCACGGGGGCGGCGTCGAGCGCCGCCAGGTAGGCCCGACCCGCCGGGGTTAGCGTGACGCGGTCGTCGTCAGCATAGACACGCTGGGGGAAGGCGATGGGGGTAGGCGGGGGCTCCGGCCCCCGCTCCCGCTCGACCGCCTCGCACTTTTGCAATAGGCGCACCGCGATCGCGTGCTTGCACGGCCCGCCGCGCTGCTGGTAGTCGGGGCAGGTGCAGCGGTCGCCGCGATAGCCGCGCTCGCTCAGGCAGACCCAGTATTCGCAGCTGCCGTCCTGGGACTCCACCCAGTAGGCGTGCCCGACGTTCTCGGGGGCCATGGCCGGGGCGACGGAGCGGAGGGCGACGATCTCGGCGGCGCGTTGCATGCGGCAGGCTAGCTCGGGGTGGGCCGCCTGGCCCTTCGCCAGGACGGCGCAGAGGGTCGCCAAGGACACGTCGAGCGCCGGCGTGCTAGGCTGTACGCTGGGGGTAGCGACCATGGCTCGCTGCTCCTTTCGCCCCCGGGGTGCTGCCAACGCCCCGAGGGCTTTGCTACGTGCGCGGCGGGGAGTATGCCCCGCTAACCTCATTCTAGCGCGCTGGTCCCATCTTGTCAATAGATTTACGCTAATCTATAATACCGAATGGAGCGCTCCGATTTACCGTATGACCGCCCCGGTCAAGCAGAAGGAGAGTCGATGGCCGAGTCCGATCTATCGCCGGCCGCCCATGCGCGGGCGCTGGCCGCCCAGCGAGCGCGCGTGCCGCATACGTGTGTGGTGTGCGGGCAGGCGTTCGTCGCGGTGCGCCAGGCCCGCTATTGCTCGAACCGGTGCGCCCAGCGAGCAGCGTACGCGCGCCATGCGGAGCAGCGCCGGGCGGACCGGCGCGCAAAATATCGGGCGCAGCGGCGCCCTGCGTCATCGCGTGGGGAGGGATAGGCTGTGCTAACCGATAAATCGCGGCGTAGAGCAGAGCACTGTCTTTTCTGCTCAAACCCGACTATCGGAGAGGGCTTCGCCAGTAAGGAGCACGTGATCCCCGGGTCTATGGGAGGAACCCTTCTGACACGCGATGTGTGCAAGCCGTGTAATGGTTACTTCGGGTGTGCGGTGGACTGTGTCGCGGACGCGCCACTCCTAATCCGGCTGCGCTGTGAGGCTGGGCTTGCGCCCCGGCGCCGGCTACTCGGGGAGTATTACGACGAGTACCTGGGCGTCTCCCTCCCCGCGTGGCAGGACTCCAATAACACGGTTGTGCCGGTCCGCCCCGTCCAGCGTGAGCGGGCGGGCAACACCGTAATCATCAGCGGAGCGTCCAGGAGCTCGGCCGAGCGAGAGATGCGCCGCGAAGAGGAGCGGCTCAGGAACGAGGGGCTGGGCTTTGCCCCCGAGCCTATCGTGCAGATCCATGAACGGCAGGTGCCATTCCAAAGCGTGGAAGCACAGGAAAGTGTGCAGACCCTGCGCAGCCTCCTGGGTCGGGAAGCCGCGAAGATCGCCATTGAACTCATCGGGCTGCGGGCCTCCGCGAAGGTGGCCAGCGATGCCGCGTTGGATCCAGTTCGCGACTACGCCCGGCACGGTAGCCCGCTAGACGGGGTAACGATCGCCGTTCTCGGCCCTGAGCGCCTCTGGCTCCCGCGGGCAAAGCTCCTCCTGCGTTTCGGGCCGGAGCCCGCGCCGCCCGAGGGCGCCGTGCCGAACCTGCCTGATCCAACCGTCCCCACGATGCAACCACCAGGTGTACCTCAACTGATGGACGTCGTACATGTGCTCGGCTTTCACCGGGATCACGACGGCGGCCACTTCGTGCTGTTGCTGTTTGGGGTAGTGAGAATCCACGTGCCGTTGCCCGAACACTTGCCGCTTCCCTGGAAGCGGGTGGAGTACTACGACCTCCTGCGCGGGCGCTCGCTCGTCCGCTACAGCTGAGCTGCGCCGATTCGCTGTAACAGGGCCGTGCTCGCACATCTACGGCGCGGCGGCGGACCGAGGGCGCGGGCCGCCCCAGGATGCATTATCGGCAAACGCCTGCTCATGCTTGTCAAGCAGCGCTTCCCAGTCCTCGCGTAGCGGCGGCACCTGGAGATCGCGGATAGCGACGCGGATGACCGACTCCAAGGAGACGCGCCCGGAGGGCCAGTGCCCGTGGCTGAGGTTTATAGGCGCCGTGTAGCTGCGCAGATGGACGTGTGGCCAGCGCACAGGGTCGCCTACTTGGCCGTCGGGATGCCAGTCGTAGCAGACCAACGTGCGCCCGTCCTCCGCGCTCAGCTCGTAGTGATACCCGCGGCTGTGCACCCGGTAGCGCTCATCCCCGCTGCCGACTTCGATCACCTCGTACTCGTGGGTGATGAACAGCCCGATCTTGAGCGGTCCGGGCAGCCGTACCGGGTCGCGCTGCCCGAGTAAGGCCAGCAGGCACGACTCGCCGAGTCTCGCGCCGTGCGCACGGAGCTGCACAGTAGGTGGCAAGATGCAAGCGAGCGACTCGCGGAGCGGGGTCGAGAAGGCCTCGACCGCCGCCCGCGGAGTTCTACCGGGCAAAGGGGATGAGCGCCGCCAGGCGGCGGATGCGCGACGCCTGGGGCTCGTCCGCGCAGCCGGCGTACTCGCCGGCATCCCAGCGACTCAGGAAGTCGACACCGCTAATGCCGAGCATGGCCCGGGCCTGCTCATCGAAGAGGGCACGGCTCTCGTTATCGTCTAGCCACTGAATTGGCGTAGTGGTAGGGTCGGTTTTTAGTGCCATGTCCGCTTCCTCCACGTTACCTCTATCGTACACCATTGGTGGTGAAAAAATTCACCACTCTTCACCACCACGGCGTATTTCGGCAGACTGCAACCGGCGCCTCACGTGAGTGCAAGGTTGGGCGGGCGCCACCGCCACGCGCCCCACTGCCTGCGCTGGCACACAGCATCCCTGCCACGGTATTTACAAATCTGGGCCGTCGCGCTACGCTTCAGGTAGGCGCCGTGGGCGCCGAGGAGGGCAGGGGCGCGGGGCAGGCGCAGATCGCGAGCCCAGCCCCACCAGCACTGTGTGGGGACAACCGGTATTGCCGTACGAAGCGGCCACCGTCCGGCCTGCTTTGCCAACAGCGCGCCTCATGCGGCGGCTCCTGCACCACCGAATTCTGGGCGCGCGATGCCGCCAGCGGCCCGCTGCGGACAGCGCATGGACAGCTAGTTTGTGGCGGCCGGCGGGCGATATTCGCCGAGGTAGCGCACGGCGAACTCGCGGTACTTCGGCTCGAAGGCGCCGCTCAGATCGAGCGGCTCCTTCATCACGTCGAGACGGCGCAGGAGCTCGGCGTCCGCCTCCAGCGTCTCCCGCTGGACCAGCCCGTTGGGATCGACCCAGGCATACTTGATCTGCTTGTAGGTGTCGTGGTCCTTCAGCGGCGTCTCGGCGACCAGGATGTCCACGATCGCGTCCAGGTCGACGCCGTACTCGAACGCGTTGATGTAGTCGCGGGCCGCGCGCAGGTACGCCACCATGAAGCGCTCGCCCACCTGCGGCCCCATCTGGTCGATGCCCTTGTAGTACAGCGCGTACAGCCGCGCCGTGGTCGGGTACATCTCCTCCTGGGTCGCCAGGATCTCGTGCACACCGCGCGTCAGCCCCAGCGTGACCAACGGCTCGGTGGAGAAGCCCACGTCCACCGCTCCGTTCTGCATGGCCGCGAACACCTCCGGGTAGTTCATCGCCGGAAACTCGACGCGGCGCGGATCGATGCCCTGCCGCTCCAGCCAGTGCGCCGCCACGACGTGTGGCCCGCTGCCCTCCCCCGCGATCGTGTACACCGAGCGGCCGACCAGGTCCGGGGCGGTGCGGATCGTCCCCGCGTCCCAGACCGGCTTCCGGACCACTAGCGCGAGGTTGCCGGTCGACTTCGCGGTCTTGCCGGCCGACTGGAGGTCCGCCACGATCTGGATGTCGGTGCGGCGGTTGAGCGCGTTGTAGCAGGCGACGCCCGTCGAGCACGAGCCTACCTGCAACTGCCCTTGCGCGATGGCAGGTAGCTGCTCCAGCACATTGCCGGTGGGGATCAGCTCGACGTTCAGCCCGAGCTCCTGAAAGTAGCCGCGCCCCTGCGCAATGAAGAACGGCGCGTAGCTCGCTTGCGGGATCACGCCGGCCTTGAGGCTGACAGCCGGAATGCTCACCAGCGTCGGCGGACTCGACGCCCCGGCGGCCGGCGCGGTGGGAGCCACCGGCGCGGCCGGCGCCGTGGTGGGAGCCACCGGCGCGGCCGGCGCCGTGGCCGCCGCGGGAGCCGTCGCCATGCGGGTCGGCGCGGCCGCCGGGCCAGCGGGCGTGGGGGCGGCGGGCGCGCATGCCAGAGCGAGCGCCAGCAGCGCCAGCCCGGTGCCGAGTCGGGCGCGCAGGCGGTCCAGCATCAAGGGCACCTCCTCGTCGTACGCGGCGCAGCGCGGGGAATACGGCCGCGGTTACGCCCCGAGCGACCGCGCGAGCCGCGCTGTGTCCCCAGCATACACCCGGACCCGCGCGCGTGGCGCATACCACCCGCGCGCCTCAGCGCGCGGCCGCGGGCGCCCGGCGGTCGGGCGCGGGAGTGCGCGGCCGACCGAGCCGTCCGCGGCGCGGCGCCGCCTAGCCCAGCTGGCCCTCGACCGCGCAGCGCCATGAGGGCTGTCGCCAGCTGCACGCCCCCGCGTTCCAGTCGTACGTGGATGCCTACGCGGCCTGGATCGACGGCGACGTCGAGTCGTTCGTCGCCCTGGAGCAGCGCCTGTGGTGTGCCAGCAATGACACTACGCCGGCACGCTGGACGGCATGGTCGGGCGTCTCGCCAGTAGCCAGGCGCGAAGGGGCTTGTGCCCCGCCCACAGGTGGGAGTAGGATGGAGCCGCGCCGCGGTGCCCTGCAGCGTGGCTACACACGGCTCCCCCTACGCCTGGGGCTTCACGCTCGGCGGCGAGAGGTGAGTGCCATGCACAACGCCGGCCGCGCCGACATCCGCATACTGGTCATCACGTTAGGCTTGGCGCTGGGGGTGGGCAGCCTGGCCGCCGTGGCCGGCTGGGTGTTGTGGCGCAGCGGCGCCCTCCCGTGGCAAGAGCCTGCACTGCTCGCCAGCGTCCAGCTGGCGCCGAGCCCTACCGTGACGGCACCCACGGTGATCCCGCTCACCGTGCAGCCGAGCGCAACGCCGGCGCTCGACAACGTCGCCACGCGCGCGAAAGGGTTTACCGTGCTAGTGGCAACGGCCGCCGGCAGCTTCGGCTCCGGCGTGTCGCTGGGCTAGGGCCGCATTCTCACGAATGCCCATGTCATCGAGGACGGGACGCCGGCCACGGTGCGGTATGCCGACGGGCACGAGGCGCCGGTCAAAGTCGTACACGTCGATTTCCGGCGCGATCTAGCGCTGCTGGAGTCGGACTGGGTGGACGAGCCGGCGGCGCCGCTGGGGGATGCGCGCCAGTTGCGCGTCATGGATACCCTGCTCGCCGTCGGCTATCCGCGGGCTGATCTCCTCGGGGCCGACGACACGACGGTGACCCACGGCAGCTTCTCGGGGCTGCGCCAGATCGAGGGCGTCTGGTACGTGCAGACGGATGCGCCCGTCAACCCGGGCAACTCAGGTGGCCCGCTCCTGAATAGTGGGGGCCAAGTGGTCGGCGTGGTGGCGCGTAGCGTGGCCCACGCGGTGGGCCTGAATGAAGCGGTCGCCAGCGATGAGATCGAGGCGTTTCTCCACAGCGCGAGTGTTGCACCGGTGCCCTTGCCCACAGCCACGGCCACCCGAACCCCCCGGCCGACGCGCACGCCCACGGCCGTCCCGACCCCCACCGCCACGCCGCAACCGACGAGCACGCTTACTGCTACCGCCACCACCACCGCCACGGTTGCGCCCACACGGACCGCGACGCCCCAGGTCGCGGCCAATCGCGCGCCGGGGCGGCAGACCGCCCCGCCATCCCCCGGCACGATGCCCGCATCTGCGCTGGGGCGGACCCCGGACCAGCTCGTCTACGACTACTACGGCGCGGTGAGCCAGCACCGGTATGAAGATGCCTACGCGGTGCTCAGCCGTGCCGCCCAGCAACGCCAGTCGTACAACGCCTTCGTGCAGCAGTTCCGCGCGTTGCTCAGCGTCGCCGTCCGGTTCCTGGAGCCGACGGAGACCGGGCGCACGACGGCCGCCCTGACCGCCCACACGGTCACGATTAGCCAGGACAGTACGGGCGAGCGGACCGAATGCTGGCAGGTGAAGTGGCAATTCACTCAAGAAGCGGGGCAGTGGAAGCGCGACCGCGCGACCCAGACGGCGGAGGACTGCTAACCGCCCGGCCACGCTGCAACGACTCTGTCGGGACGACCCGGCGGCGTTGGACGCGCTGGACAAGGCGATCACGGGTACACATGGCGGCGATCACAAGTCCGAGGCGTACCAAGAAATCAAGCATAACAATGTAATGCTTGATTCTGAGGACAGTGTGGCTGTCGATCAGGGCAACAGCGAGCGCTACGCCCTGCGCCGCCTCCGCAACAAATGCGACGACTTGCACAAGCGCGTGCTGGCTGGGGAACTCATACCGAATCCGGAGGTGGCGTTCCCTTACTCCCTCTCCCCCTGGGAGAGGGTTGGGGTGAGGGCGCGTCTCGGTAGGCGAACCCCCGGGCCGGATCCGATAGCAGTGCCCACGCGGCGATGATCGAGGCGGGGTTTCGCCAGCGGACCGTCACGGTGGCGCCGCCAGTGGAGGGGCTGGCCAAGGCGCCGACCCGGTATCTCACCCCAGAGCAATGCGCCGCCGCCTCTGCTCCCCGCGCCCGAGAGGAGTTGAACGGTTCCCGCGGCGGGCTGGTCAGCGTGCGTATCGTGTTGAAGGAATGTACGGCAGTCGCTTTGTGTGGATGGGGAGCGCGTTGGGCGCAAACGTTGCCCAGCAGGGAGGGCGGAGATGGACAGCACGCGGACGCAGCCGAGCGCGGACGGCGCGCAGGTCCATACCAGCACCACCCACGGACCTAAGCCGCTCTGGACGCACCTGTACTTCCAAGTCCTCGTCGCCATCGCGATCGGTGTGCTGCTCGGTTACTTCCGTCCGTCGGTGGCCACGGAGATGAAGCCGCTCGGCGACGCCTTCGTGAAACTCATCCGGATGATGATCGCGCCGATCATCTTCACCACGGTGGTCGTGGGCATCGCGAAGATGGGTGACATGAAGGAGGTCGGCCGGGTCGGGCTGAAGGCGCTCGTCTACTTCGAGGCAGTCACCTGCCTCGCCCTCCTCATCGGCCTGGTGATTGTCAACGTCCTGCGACCGGGCGCCGGCATCAACGCCGACCCCAACGCGCTGAATACCAGCGCGATCGCCAGCTACACGCGCGGCGCCGAGGAGCTCCACGGCGTGGACTTCGTCATGAACATCATCCCGACCACGGTCGTGGATGCCTTCGCCAAGGGCGAGATCCTGCAGGTGCTGCTCTTCTCGGTGCTGTTTGGGCTGGCGCTCTCCCACTACGGCGCGAAGGGGCGCCCGCTGGTGGAGCTACTGGACCAGGCCAACCACGCCCTCTTCGGCGTCATCCGCCTGATCATGTACGTCGCGCCGCTCGGCGCCTTCGGCGCGATGGCCTTCACCATCGGTCAGTACGGCATCGGGACGCTGTTCGCGCTGGGCAAACTGATGGCGGGCGTCTACCTCACGTCAATCCTGTTCGTGGCCGTCGTGCTGGGGCTCATCGCCTTCTGCACCGGCTTCAACCTGTGGCATTTCCTCAAGTACATCAAGGAGGAGATCCTGATCGTGCTCGGCACGTCGTCGTCCGAGGCGGCGCTGCCGCGCATGATGACCAGGCTGGAGAACCTGGGCTGCGCCCGGCCCGTCGTGGGCCTGGTGATCCCGACCGGCTACTCGTTCAACCTCGACGGGACGTCCATCTACCTGACTATGGCCGCCATCTTCATCGCCCAGGCCACGAACGTCGATCTGAGCATCGGCCAGCAGCTCGGCATCCTGGGCATCCTGCTGCTGACGTCGAAGGGGGCGGCGGCGGTCACCGGCGGCGGCTTCATCACGCTGGCGGCCACGCTCGCGTCGATCGGCACCGTGCCGGTCGCCGGGCTGGCGCTGCTGCTCGGGGTGGACCGTTTCATGTCCGAGTGCCGGGCCATCACGAACCTGATCGGCAACGGCGTGGCGACCGTCGTGGTCGCGCGCTGGGAAAACGCGCTCGACGTGGCCCGCATGCGCGCCGTGCTGACGCGCGAGACGGACGTGGCGGCGGAGGCGCCGGAGGAGCTGCTCGACGCCCAGGAGGTCCCGGCCGGCCTGGCGGTCGTGGCCGCCCCCGTTCAGACTGCCAGCGGAGCCCGCGAAGCTACCTAAGCGGCCGATGGGTTCAGGAAGCGGCTGCCCACAATGCCGGCACCGCTCTGGCGCCACGGCCACGATCTCGTCCACCTGCTCGACCGGCAGCCGGGCACGGCAGGCGCTGCGGTGGCCGGGTTGACCACCGTGCTTCCGTCCCGTGGGCGGCGCTTTCGACCGCGGCGGGGCCTGGGGCGGGTCCGCCGACGGGGGCCGGGAGGAAGTGGGCGAGTTCTGGCGAAGCCCAGCTTCCAACTCGCGGCTGCGCTCTTGCAAGGCGGCATTCTGCGCGCGCGGTACGGGGTTCTCCAGCCGCAGCGTCGTCAACTGGTCCAGCAGCGGCGCAGGATCAGGAGCCGATACCGCCGCCTGTAACTCAGGCGTCAGCGGGCACAGCGTGTCGATCATGCTGCGGTTGTAGCGCCTCACGGGCGGCCGGGCAAGCTCGCGGCCGCGCCCTCGAACGAGGGTGCTGAACACTCACCACGGTAGAAATCACAGCGAAAGACGGTCGTCAGCTGCGCCTGGCTCAGCTGCGTGCGGCGGAGGCCGAGCAGATCATGGCCCTAATTCGCCACCGCATCCGCAGCAGATAGAGCGGGATCAGGCGCACTGCCCAGAGGACAGGGGGTGTACACAGCGTGGGTCGCTTCTGCTAGCGGCCTCTCACCGCCGCGGCGAGGTCGCGCTGGGCGGTGTGGAGCGGACCCCAATCCGTGAACGAGGCCGGGTCGAGCGGTACCGGCGTGTCGCGCTGGGCGTTTTGCAGCTCGATCAGCTCCTGAATGCCGCTCGCCGGCACCGTGCCATCCGTGCTGAGCCCGTCCAGGGCCCCTTGGTACAGGCCTGCGGCCACCGCGTCGTCCTTCACGTCCAACGCCTGGTTGATCGTCGCCAACACGACCTCCCGATTGGTCGGGTTGTGCATGAACTGCAGCGCCCGCAGCAGCGTGCGCAGGACGGCGACGACTTCGGTGGGGCGCTCCTCCACGCGCGTGCCGAGCGTCCAGACGCCCGACTGGGGGACGTTCGACACGTCGCTGGCGCGGCCCAGCATCCGGTATCCCAGGGTTTGCGCCATCGCGATTGCGGGCGGGGTGAACACGGCCGCTTCCACGGAGCCGGCCTGCATGGCCGTGAGGCGCGCCTGCTCCGTCCCGATCGGCAGCACGTGCATGTCGGCGACCGGGTCGAGGCCGTTAGCTTGCCAGAGGAGCTTCGCGGCGCGATGGCCCGTGTCGCCGGCGGCTTTCACGGCGAGCGTGCGGCCCTTGAGCGCCGCGATGGATGGATATTGGGGCTGCGCGAGCACCGCGTGCTGCGGCCGAGCCGCGAGCACCGCGAGCAGCCGCACCGGCAGGGTGCCGTGGGCTTCGAGGAGTCCGCTCACATGCCCGGTCATGTCCATGGCGTACTGCGCATCGCCCGTCAACACCGCGGCGAGCATCTGCGCGCTGGGCAGCGACACGAACTGCGGCTCGAGCCCCACGTCGCGGAAGTACCCGAGGTTGATCGCAAGCGACCAGACCAGACTGCTGATCTCCGTCGGCGACGAACCGACCACCGTGATGCTCTCGAGCGCGGCGGGCGCTGGCGCGGCCTCACCAAGGGCGCTCGGCGCGCCCGCCTGAACCTGTCCCGGGCTGGCGGCCGGCGCGGAGCGCTGCGGCGTGGCACAGGCAACCATAAGCCCGACCAAGATCAGGACAGCACCCATCCGCGTCACCACGCTACATCGTTGGCGGTACATCTACGCACCCTCCGCTCGCGCGGTGCTCGCCCAGTAACTGCTGCTCGCATCTTGGGTGCTAGCATGGTCGATCGGTAGACACCTGGAGTGGGTCCGACCAGGGCGGCCGCGAGGCATTGGCTGAGTTCTGGGCCAGCCCGGCTTCCCGCTCCCGGACGCGGGCTTGCAGGACGTAATTCTCCGCCCGCAGAGGAGTTGGGTCAAGCGCCGGAGTCATCGCCGCTCGCTGGCGCGCCAGCGGCAGCATCGTCACACTCATGCCGCCGTTGTAGCGCTTCGCCCCTCCTGGAGCAAGCCCGCCGCCGGTGCATCTGAAGGCGGGCCTGAACGCTTACGCTATCCTTCTCGGCGCTCGTGCAGCCGAGCATCCAGGCCGCGACCGACCTGCGCGACAAGCGCATCGGTGTCACGCGGCGCGGCTCGAACAGCGAGATCTGGTCCACCGCCGTGCTGGCGAAGTTCGGGATGCAGCCGGACCGCGACTATACGGTGCTGTCCGTGGGCGGGCAGGCCGAGCAGCTCGCGGCGCTGCAGAACGGCGCGCTGGACGCCGCCATCCTCACGCCGCCCACGAATCTCGTCGCGCGCCAGCTAGGCTTCAAGGAGCTGCTCAGCTACCGCGACTACAGCCTCGACTTCGCCAACGTCGGCGCCGTGACCACGCGCCGCTTCCTCCAGGCGCAACCCGACGTGGTGGACCGCTTCCTGCGCGCCTCGGCCGAGGGGGTGGCCGTCATGTTGACGAACCCCGAGGTCACGCGCAAGGTGCTCACGCACTATACCGACGCCGACGATCCGGCTATGTTGGACGAGGCGATCGCCTTCGAGCGCAGCCGCACGGCTCGCGACATGCTGCCGACGCCCGAGGCGATGCGCGGCGCGATGGAAGAGCTGGCGAGCACCAACCCGAAGGCGGCCACCGCGAACCCCGACGATTTTCTGGAGCTGGGGCCGATCAAGCGCCTGAACGACAGCGGCTTCATCGCGAGCCTCTACCCTTGAGCCGGTGGACCGAGGGGGGCGGGGGGTGACAACGACCGGCGCGCAGCCGGCGCGCGCCAGCTAGCAGCCCGAGGGCGGCCAGGCCCACCGCTAGCAGGGCCAGGCTGTCGCTCTCGGGCACGACGGGCACCTCCGCGAGACGGCCGGCGATGGGCGGCTGCGCCGCCGGGGGCGGCAGGACCAGCGGTGGTGGTGGGGGCGGGGGGAGCGGCGGCAGCAGGGGCGGCACCGCCAGCGCTGCGGCCGCAGGGACCGCGCCGGGGCCGGTCACCGTTCCGAGCAGGCAGGCCGTCGCCGCCGTGAAGCAGAGCGCCGCGCTCGAGCCCTGGAGGGCGTTGCCGGGCAGCGTCCCCGCGCAGGTGTAGCGGGAGCCCGGCCCGCCGCTGGGCGCGGCGCAGGCGACGGCCTGGACGCCCTGGTCGGTCGCGAACACCGCTATGGGCGTCGTGCCAGCCGGCACGCCGGCCGGTACTGTCGTCGACAGCGTAAAGGCCATGCTGCCGCTGCGCGTGAGGGTGCCGGCCAGAGCGCCGCTGACGGCGCAGGACTCGCCCGCCAGGGCGGCGCACGGCTCGGGCAGGCCGCCCTGGAACCCGGCGGTCGCGAGCGCCCGCGCCTGGGCCTGGGCCAGCGTCAAGTTGGACGGCGGGAGGGTCGCGGTCGGGAGCGTGGCCGTTGCGGTTGCCGTTGAGGTTGCGGTCGGCGTGGCGGTCGTCGTTGGTGTCCGAGTGGGTGTGGGCGTGCTCGTACTGGTCGCCGTCTGCGTGGGCGTGGGCGTGCTCGTGCTGGTCGCCGTGGGGGTCGGCGTTGGGGCGACCTGGTGCGTGATGATCTCCCAGATGCCCGCCCCCTGCGTGGCCACCCGCAGAATCTGGTCGGGGGTGCCCTGGCCGCCGCGCTGGAACGCCATGTCGAACACGGCCACGCGCGGCAGCCCGTTGCTGTAGGCGGTCCAGGTCACGCCCCCGTCGGTCGAGCGGAACACGCCAACCTGCGTCCCGGCGTAGAGGTTGTTCGAGTCCAGCGGGTCCACGACGAAGGCGTTTACCGGCACGCTGGGGATGCCGTTAGCCGCCGCCGTCCAGGTGGGCGTGGGGGCGTTCAAGTTGGTGGTCTTCCAGATGCCCTGCCCGGCCGGCGTATAGAAGTCGAAGGTCACGTACGCCGTGTTGGCGTTGTTCGGGTCGATCACCGCGCGGCCGATGAACGGCGCGATGCCAGGGGTGCGGGGGAAGCACGGACAGGTCACGTCGGCGAGCATGCTCGCCCCGCTGGTGGTGGCGAACACCCGGCCGTTCTCCAGGCCGACAATGCGGACGTTGTCGTTCTGGGGCGAGATGCCGATGGCCGTAATCGGGACGCCTGGCGCGAGCGGCGCCTGGCTGACGACGGTCATGGTGGTGCCCTGGTTCGTCGAGCGGTAGAGCCGATCGGTGCCGAAGTAGAGGGTGTTGGGGTTGCCCGGCCCGAGCGCCATCGGCGCGTAGAACAGCGTAGCGTCCGTGCAGGTGATGCCGTTGGAGGGGATGGTGTTGTCGCCGCAGCCGAGGAAGGCCCAACCGTTGTCCTGGGCATTGGCCACGTTCGTGACGCGCCCGAAGCCGATCAGATCGTTCGTCTTGTTGAAGTAGGTGTGGTACATCGTGACGTTGGTCGTGTCGGTGGCGTTCTGGTCGATGAGGGCGAAGCCGCCGTCGCCGAAGTCGGCGCGGAACCAGGTGCCGTCGGCGCGGCGAAGCTGGGTGCCGTTGTCCTGGGTGCCGCCGATCATGAACTCGCGATCGGTCGGGTGGGTCGCCAGGCTCATGAACTCCACGCTGTTGATCATCGCGTTGTTCAGGCTGGTCCAGGTGCCGCCCTTGTCGGTGGACTTGGCGATGCCGCCGTCGGTGCCGATATAGATGACGTTGGGGCTCGACGGCGCGACGGCGATGACATGGGTGTCGGCGTGCAGCCCGGTCGTGCTCGGCTGGAAGGTGGCGCCGGCGTTGGTCGAGCGCTGATAGATGCGGTCGCCGGCCGCGCCGCCGATGTGGACGACGTTGGCGTCGGTGGGGTCCAGCGCCACGGCGATGTCGTAGGTACATTGGGGCGCGCAGAACTCGTTGCCGCCGTCCAGGATCGCGGGCCAGGTCTGGCCGCCGTCGGTGGACTCGCGCAGGACGCCCTGGCCGCCGCCCGGGCCTTCCTCCTCGATGCCGTCGGCGGCGCGGCGGGGCCGCGGCGCGCCGGGGCGCGGCAGCGCGCGGTCCGAGCCGTTCGGCGGTCCTACGGTGGGGGTCGGCGCCGGCACGGGCGGCGGCTCGCTGCTGCCGGCCAGGACGACGACGGTGCTGCCGAATTTCGCCGTGTCCAGGGCGAAGCGGGCGAAGGGGTCGGCCGTGACGTAGCGCTGGCTGAAGGTTGGGACGGGGTCGAGCGCGTTCGCCGTTCGGTAGATCCCGCCGTCGTTGGCGGCCGCGTCGCCCTGCACCGAGGCGACGAGGACGTTGGGGTTGCCGGGCTCGAATACGAGGTCCATGACGTTGCGGTCGCCCGTCGCGTCGGGAGCCTGGCTGCCGGCCGTCGTGACGGTGAGCTTGGTGAAGGTCGGGGAGGTGGCCGTGGCGTTGCGGGACCGGTAGAGACCGCGCAGCGCGAGGGGCGGGACGGAGGTGGCGAGCGGGACGAAGCCGCGGCCGGCGCCCGAGTTGGCCGCGGTCGCCACGAAGATCGTGGCGGGGTCGGTCGGGTGGACGAGGATCTTGCTGATGCTGTTGCCGGTGAAGGCGGTCGTGCCCGGAATCCCCGTCGCGACGGGCGGGTTGATCGGGCCGGTCAGGTCGGCCGTCGTCTCCGCGTTGTCGATGCGGTAGAGGCCCACGCCGAAGGTGCTCGTCGAGCCGTTGGGCTCGCCGGTCCCCACGTACACCGTCGTCGGGCTGCTGGGGGCGATGGCGATCGCGCCGATGGCCAGCGACTGGGCGCTGGCGAAGAGCTGGGCCCACGTCGCGCCGCCGTCAAGCGACCGATAGACGCCGCCCTGGGCCGTGCCGAAGTAGACCTTGTTGGGATTGGTCGGGTGGACGGCAATCGCCGTAACCCGCCCCGTCACGGGCACCGAGACGCCGTTGGTCTGACCGTTCGGGATCGGCGCGGGGCCGAGCGGCGTCCAGGTGGTGGTGCTGGCGCGCACGTCGCCGGGTCGCGAGCTGGACGGCGGCGCCTGCTGGTCGAGCGCGCGGAGGGCCTGGGCACGCAGGTCCGGCTGCGCGGCTCCGCCGGCGCGCAGCGCCTGGTACGCGCCGCGGGCTGCCAGGTAGCTGAGCTTGTCGACCTTGCCCTGCGCGAACAGTGGCAACTGCGGGTCGAGCCCGGCGCCACGCTGCGCCCAGGATGGCTCGGCGCTCGGCAGCGCGCTCCACAGCAGCGCGAGCGTCGCGAGTGCCAGCACGACAGCACGTAACCACGCGGCACGGAACAGCCGGTTCATGGTGCATCCCCCAAAGCGATAACGGGGCAGCCGGTGGCTCGCGGCCGCGCGAACTGCCACGCATCCGAATAAACGTAGCCGTGATGCGAGCGTTACAGCCGGCCGCTGCTGCAAGGCGGCGTTGGCCGGGGCTGACGGTGCGGCGCGGCTTGTCGGGGGGCCGGGGCACGGTCGAGTGACGCCGCGCACCGCCACGCGGTAGGCGAGCGCGGGCTGCGCTATACTCCTGGCGCGAGGACTGCGAGGAGGACGCCCCCGTCGATGGAAGCCACGCCCCGCGAGCTGCTCTACGGCCGCGACGACACTCCCGGCATCGTCTCCGTCACCGCGGGCCGCGATGGGCGGGCGCGCGTGTGGCGGCGCGACGGCGACGCGACGCTCTCCGAGGACGCGCGTTTCCCCAACTGGTTCCTGCTGGCGGACGCCAGCCTGCTGGACGGCCTTGCCGTCGAGCGCCTGGCCGGCGGCGACCTGACGGCCTGGGCCGCGCAGGCCGCGACGATGGGCCCCGAGCAAGTGGGCCTGGTCGAGCTAGCGGGCGACCAGCACTACCGCTACCTCGTCGTGGCGGCCGGGCTGGCCGCCGTCGAGCAGGCCATCGTCGACGCCTACAATGCTCGCCACGGCGGCACCGCTCGCGCGCTCTACGACCTGCGCGACGTGGCCTACCTGCGCCCGCCCGTCGAGCAGTACCTCACCTGGACGGGCCGCACGTACTATAAAGGCATGGCCTTCGCCGACTTGCGGCGGCTCCAGTTTGACCTGGAGACGACCGGGCTCAACAAGTACCGCGACAAGATCTTCATGATCGCCGTGCGCGACAGCAGCGGCTTCGAGGAGGTGCTGGACGGCACCGACGAGGCGGAGCTGCTGCGCCAGTTCGTCGCGCTATTTCTCGCGCGCGACCCGGACGTGGTCGAGAACCACAACCTGTTCGACTTCGACGTGAGCTTCCTGGTCCACCGCGCGAGCAAGCACGGCGTCGCGCTGCCGCTGGGGCGCGACGGCAGCGAGTTCACGAAGTACGAGGACTCGCTGAAGATCGGCGAGAAGAGCGAGCGGTTCACGCGCTGGTGCCTGGCCGGGCGCGAGCTGATCGACACGCTGCACGCCGTGCGCCGCTACAGCGCCATCAACCGCGACCTGCGCAGCCACGGCCTGAAGCAGGTGGCAGTCCACTTCGGCTTCGCGCACGACGCACGCGAGTACGTGCCCGGGCCGGAGATCTGGCAGACCTACCAGGACGACCCGGACCGCGTGCGCCGCTACGCGCTCGACGACGTGCGCGAGGTGGACGAGCTGGCGCGGCTGCTGCTCGCGCCGTCGTTCGCGCTGGCTTCCATGGTGCCGAAGCCCTACGAGCGCGTCGCCACGGCGGGCACCGGCCAGGGGCTCATCGAGCCGCTGCTGGTGCGGGCCTACGTGGCGCTCGGCCACTCGCTGCCGCGGCCGCCGGGCGCCGGAGGCACCTACGCGGGCGCGCACACGGAGCTGTTCCGCACGGGCGTGCTGCAGCGCATCGTGAAGGCCGACGTGGCCTCGCTGTACCCGAGCATCATGCTGTCGTTCGACATAAAGCCGCGCACGGACCAGCTCGGCGTGTTCCTGCTGCTGCTGCGCGAGCTGACGACGCTGCGCCTCCACCACAAGGGCGCCGCCCGGCAACTGCCGCGCACCGACCCGGCCCGCGCGCACCACGACGCCGTGCAGGCCGCCATGAAGGTGCTCATCAACTCGTTCTACGGTAGCCTGGGCACCAGCTTCGCGCTGTTCGGCGACCTGGAGGCGGCGGCGAAAGTCACCGAGCGCGGCCGCGAGATCCTGCGGCTGATGCTGCGTGAGCTGGAGCAGCGCGGCGTCGTGCTTATCGAAGCCGATACCGACGGCGTGCTGTTCAGCGTGCCGGAGGGGTGGACGCACGAGGACGAGCTGCGCCTGGTAGACGAGGTGGCGGCCGCGCTGCCCGCCGGCATCCAGGTCGAGCACGACGGCCGCTACGAGCGCATGTACAGCCACGCCGCGAAGAACTACGTGCTGCGCGACTACGAGGGCCGCATCCGCTTCGTCGGCGTGGCCTTCCGCTCCAGCCGCAGCGAGCCCTACGGCGAGCGCTTCCTGACGGACGCCATGCCCTACATCCTGGCGGAAGACCTGGCCGGGCTGCGCGCGCTGTACGTGGACCTCGTCGAGCGGCTGCGCGGCCGCGCCGTCGCCGTCCACGACCTGTGCGTGACGATGCCGCTCACGAAGACGCCCGAGCGCTACCGCGCGGCCAAGCGGCGCGAGGAGGCGTATGAGGTGCTGCTGGGCTCCGGGCGCACGTCCTGGCGCACGGGCGAGCGCGTGCGCTACTACCAGGCGGTGGGCGGCAAGAAGAAGCTGGCCGAGCAGTACGCCGACGACTACGACCCCGAGCCCTACGTGAAGAAGCTGCGCAAGACCTACGCGCAGCGGCTGGCGAACGCGCTCGGCGAGGACGTCCTCGCAACCGTCTTCGCCGATCCCAAAGACGCCGCCAGCGAACTCCAGCCCTCCCTGTTCGACGCCAGCGCCTGAGTGACCTGCACGTTCGATACGCCCGGGGGCGCCTGGCACATAATCTGCCCACGCGGGCGTGTCATTCCTGCTCCGGGCCGGCGGTTGGGTTACCGGGGCGCGCCCTCACCCCCGCCCTCTCCCAGAGGGAGAGGGCCTACGGGCACGCCAGCGCAAGGGTGGGGATCCCGCGCGCGGCGCGCCGAAAGGCAGACGATGGACGAACTGAGCCAGGCTGCGCAGCCGAAGACCATCGCGAAGGCGACCCTGGCCATCACGCGGGGCGTGGCGGCCGGCTGGGCGGCCGGCATTCCACAGGTCGTCGTGACGCAGATCGAGGGCCACCTGCTGGGTAAGCGGGAACGCGCGGATATCGGGCCGCGCTTCGTCGCCCGCGCGGCGCAGCACGAGGGCCGGCCCCTACCGGAGCCCGTGCAGTGGCTGCTCGCCGGCGTGTTCCACTTCGAGTACGCCGCCCTGTGGGGCGCCTTGTACGCGCTGGCGGTCGAGCCTGTCGGGGCGCGGCGCGTGCCCCCCTGGCTGGGCGGCAGCCTGCTCGGCGCCGTCATCTACACCGCGGCCTTCTCGCCCGTCGGCGGCGCGACCCGCACCGGGGCGGAGCGGCCGCTGGAGCGGCGCCGCCCCTACGAGATGCTGCTGCACTGCTCGGCGGCGCTGAGCTTCGGGCTCACCAACGCGCTCGCCTACCGCTGGCTGCGGGAGCACTGGTGAGCACGGCGTGGCCGAGCCGGGACGCCCGATGAGCCGCGAGTACGACGCGGTGATCGTCGGGTCGGGGCCGAACGGCCTGGCGGCGGCGGTGCTGCTGGCGCGGGCGGGCCGCTCGGTGCTCGTGCTGGAGGCGGGCGACACCCCTGGCGGTGGCACGCGCTCCGCGCCGCTCACATTGCCCGGCTTCACGCACGACATCTGCTCGGCGGTGCATCCGCTCGGCGTAGCCTCGCCGTTCCTGCGCCGCCTGCCGCTCGGGAAATACGGCCTGGAGTGGGTGCAGCCGCCCGCGCCGCTGGCCCACCCCTTCGACGACGGGACGGCCGTGACCCAGGAGCGCTCGACGCGGGCCACGGCGGCGCAGCTCGGGCCGGACGGCGCGGCCTGGTGCTGGCTCATGGACCCGTTCGTGCGGCGGTGGCGGCCGCTCTACGCCGAGACGCTCGGGCCGATGATCCACTGGCCGCGTCACCCGCTGCTACTCGCGCGCTTCGGCCTCCGGGCGCTGTGGCCGACGACGCTGCTCGCGCGGCGGGTGTTCCGGGGCGAGGCGGCGCGGGCGCTGTTCGCGGGAAGCGCCGCGCACGCCACGCTGTCCTTCCGACGGCCACCGAGCGCGGCCTTCGGCCTGATCCTGGGGATCGCCGGCCACGCGGTTGGCTGGCCCGTCGCGCGCGGCGGCTCGGGGCAGATCGCCCGCGCGCTGGTCGCCTACCTGCAGGCGCTGGGCGGCGAGCTGCGGACGGGCTGCAAGGTCGAGTCGCTCGACGAGCTGCCGCCCGCGCGGGCCATCCTGCTGGACGTGTCGGCGCGCGAGCTGTTACGCCTGGGCGGCGCGCGGCTGCCGACGGGCTACCGGCAGCAGCTCGCGCGCTTCGAGTACGGGCTGGGCACCTTCAAGGTGGACTGGGCGCTCGACGCGCCGATCCCCTGGCGGGCGCCCGCCTGCGCGCGGGCGGCGACCGTTCACCTGGGCGGCACGCTGGCCGAGATGGACGCCGGGCGGCAGGGCGAGTGGGCGGGCCGGCCCGCCGAGCGGCCGTTCGTGATCCTGGCGCAGCCTACGCTGTTCGATCCGACGCGGGCGCCGCCGGGCAAGCACACCGCCTGGGCCTACTGCCACGTGCCGAACGGCTCGCCAGTGGACATGACCGCGCGCATCGAGGCCCAGGTCGAGCGGTTCGCGCCGGGGTTCCGCGACCGCATTCTGGCGCGGCACGTGATCAGCGCGCCGGCGTTCGAGGAGTACAACCCGAACGACGTGGGCGGCGACATCAATGCCGGCGAGGCCACGCTGCGGCAGATGGTGTTTCGCCCGGTCGTGAGCCTGGTTCCCTACGCCACGCCGCTGCCGAACGTCTTTCTCTGCTCCGCCTCCACGCCGCCGGGCGGCGCCGTCCACGGTATGTGCGGCTACCACGCCGCGCGCACCGCCCTGCGCCGGGGCCTGTGATCCCGACTGGGCCCCCAGGCTTCGGCGGCATGATGGGCCGGGCTGCCTACGATATCGCGGCCGCTCGGCGTGATCTCGGGACGGGCCTGCTAGCAGGGGGCGCCAGCCAGAGCGCCCCCCGGCGGCAGTGCGACCGTGGGCGCCGCGACGGGCGTGACGAGGTTCAGGGGAGTGGTACCCGTCCCGTAGGTACTCGTGGACGGCTGGGCGCCCGAGGCCCAGAGCCGACAGGCGGGGACGCCCCCATTGGTGCTGCTCCCGCCGGCACCGCCCGCCAGGGGGCACGGCGGCGCAGCAGAAGCGGCCGCCTGCAAGCGGGCTCCGGTCCCGATGCTGCTCGTCGAACTACCGCCAGGCTGGCTGGCCGATGGGTAGAGCTGGCAGGGGATGACGTTGGTGTTCCACCCGGAGCCAGCGCTCGTCGAGGGACACTGGGGCGAAGTGCTGCCGGAGATGGCTCCGGCCCCGCTCGGCTGGGCGCCCGAAGGATACAACTGGCATGGCACGGCTGCCCCGACTGGTACGGCCGGCCGATTGCTCGCGCCGCCGCTGATGCCAGGTGTACCGCAGACAGGCACGTTATAGCTGCCGTTGGCGTTCGCATACAGGGAGTAAGCCTGTGAGCACTGGCCGCCGGACGGCTCGGACCTATCGGCCGGCCCGCGCTCCGCGTCGCTGGCGAGCGCCGGAAGCAGCACCGCTGGGCTTGGGGTGGGCGTCGGGAGGCTCGGCACGGGCGTGCTTTTGACCGGGTTAAGGGCGAACGTCACCCGCGGCGCCGCTACGCTCAACGCCGCGTCCACGGCCAACACCACCGGGGCTGTGTCCGCCGACGGGAGCGTCCAGCAAAGAGTGCCCGTCGCTGTCCCGTTCGGCGGAATCGCCGGGGCCACCTCCAGCGATTGGCCGGCACCCGCGCACCAAGTGTCAGCGAAGGTGGCGCCTGAAGCACTCAACAAGTGGACCCGGTAGGTGGGGAAGTTTCGAGGCTGGGAAGCCAAGTTGTCCACGGTGAGGGACGCGGCCAGTAGCGGTTGCGGCGTCGTGGCCCCGGCGTCCGGAGAGCTGGCGTCGACGGTCACCGCGCTCACCGTGAGCCGCCAGCTATCTCCCACGTCGACGACAGCGCCTGCCGGGTAGACGGCGGCGGGGTCGCCGTCTTGAGCGCGCGCGGAATGGGTCCCGCCCAAAAAGATAGGCCCGAGCAGGGCAATGACGACGAGCAGGCCGACCTGCAGCAGCGTGAATCTGTGGACGAACATGTCGCTCTCTTCGGCAGCCAGGTTACCGCCGCACGGTGGCTCGCTACCAGCCACCGCGCGGGCGGCTCACGGCGGTGACTACTAGTAACTGTAGAGAGGCGCCATGTAGGCGGGAGGGACTGCCGATTGAGTCTCGGTTGAGATGCTGGCCGCCTGCTTGGCTGGTACGCCTCTTGCCGCTCGGCGCCCGGCAGCGGCGGCTCGCCGCCGCTGCCGGGCGCGCGAACCGGCGAGAACGCGCGCGGCGTCAGAACAGCGTGAGCAGCAGGGCGAGGGCGCTCACGGTCAGCGCGCCGGCCAGCAGCAGGGTGAGCAGCCCGAACCACACGACGAGCGTGCGCGTGTCGGTGCGCGGCACGACGGCAAAGGTGCCGAAGATCAGCGGCGCCGCCAGCAGCACCGTCAGGATGCTCAGGATCGCCAGATAGCCCGCCATTTTACGGCCCCTGCACCGAGCGCACGTAATCCACCAGGCCCCATACCTCCTGCTCGGTGAGTAGGTCGCGGAAGGGCGGCATGTCGCCGATCCCGTTCGTGATGAGCCAGTAGAGCTGCCCGTCGCTGCGGCCGCGCACGCGCGCGCCGGCGAAGTCCACCGGCGGCACGACGCCGGCGCCGCGGAAGTAGGTCGCCACGGGGCTGTCGCCGCGGCCGTCCGGGCCGTGGCACATAGCGCAGTTCACGCTGTAGGTCGCGCGCGCCGCGGCCAGGTTGTCGGGCGTGGCGGCGACCGGGTTGGTCAGGCCGCCGGCTTGGGCGAAAGTATAGGTCGGCTTGGCGCCGGTGATGGGCACCGCACCGGGCGGGGGCGGCAGCCGGTTTGGCTCCAGCCGGCGGTACGCCGGCTCGTAGTGCATCTCGGGAAAGACGTCGACCGGGTAGGCGCCGGGGTAGCAGGCCACGCCGAGCAGCGCCAGCAGCCCGAGCGCGGCGGCTCCGCCAAGCGCCTTATCGCTGCGCGGCGAGCGCACGGGGCGCCTCCTCGCGGGCGGATGGGGGCGGCACGACGTCGAAGGCGCCGGCGGCGCGGAGCGCCGCGCGCGCCTCGTCGGCGTGGCCGGCGGTTCGGCGCACCAGCACGCCCAGATAACCCTCGGTTATGCGTGGATCGTACGGCGTGGGGCGAAAGTCGGGCAGGCGCGACTCGAAGAGCGCGCCCAGGAAGGTGAAGATGAGGGCGCCCAGCATGGTGCCCTCGTAGAGGACGTTGATCATCGGCGGGATCGACAGAATCGGCTTGCCGCCGGTGACCAGCGGGAACGAGAACTGCGTCGCGATCGTGAGCAGCAGGCCCACGGCGAAGCCGCACGCCGCGCCGACGAACGGGAAGACGTACAGGCGGTGGCGGACCGGCTCCTCCCCGAAGGCGCCCTCGGGGTAGGGGCTGTCGGTCAGCACCGCCAGGTCGTGCCCCGTGAAGCCCGCGGCGCGCAGGCGGTCGAGCGCCGCCGCCACGTCGTCGGGCCGCTCGAACAGGCCGAGCACCGCGCCAGTCTCGTCTGCCATACGTCCCCCGGTAGCGCGAGAGATCACGGCTTAGCGCCGGATCAGTCGTGAATGGCGGCCGGCACCTCGCGCCGGCCCACCTGGACCTCCTGGGAGTTCACCTGCCCCTCCTTCACGTCCCACAGCGGGATGATGGGGAAGACTTTGGCGAACAGCAGCAGCCCGAAGGAGGCCAGGGCGAAGGAGCCGATGGTAATCACGTACTCGATGACCTGTGGCTGGTAGGGCGGCGACCAGGTGTAGACGAAGGGCTGCTTCACCGACAGCGGGGTGACGACCAGGATGTAGCGCTCGAGGAACATGCCGACGTTCACCGAGATGGAGAGCCAGAACATAAGCGATACGTTGCGGCGGCAGCGGCGCGAGAACCAGAACGGCAGCGGGATGATCAGCGCGGTCAGCACCTGGATGAACAGCAGAATGTTGGTGGGCGGCTGGGTGAGCCGCAGCTCCCAGATGCTCACCTCGACCGGGTCGCGCGCGAACAGGCCGAAGTAGAAGTCCATCAGGAAGAAGAACAAGTACCCGAACCACACGACGAGCTGCAGGCGGCCGATCGTGTCGAAGTGCTGGAGGGTGATGTACTTGTCGAGGTGCAGGAAGCGGCGCAGGATGATCATCGTCGTCACGACGGCTGCCACGCCGGAGTGGACGGCGCCGATGACGAAGTAGGGCGCAAGGATCGTCGAGTGCCAGCCGGGCTGGATCGCCATGGCGAAGTCCCAGGCCACGATGGAGTGGACCGAGACGAAGACCGGCAGGATGAGCGCCGAGAGCAGAATGCCCGCCGTGAGCTGGAGCCGCCACTGGCGGGCGGAGCCGTGGAAGCCGAGCGCCAGCGCGCGGTAGACGTGGTGGCGCAAGCCCGTCGAGCGGTCGCGCGCTACGGCCAGGTCGGGCAGCAGGTCGACGAAGACGAACAGCGCCGTGCCCGTCAGGTAGGTGACGATGGCGCTGGGATCCCAGATGAGCGCCGAGCGCACGTCGGGCCAGATGCCGCGCGTGAAGTCGTAGGGGAACGCCCAGTAGGCCGTGCGCCAGAGCCGACCCGTGTGGATGAGGGGGAACATCGCCGCGGTGATGAGGGAGAAGATCGCCAGCACCTCGGCGCAGCGCGTGATCGGCCGCCGCCACTCGGCCTGGGTGAGCCGCAGGATGGCCGAGATCATGACGCCCGCGTGGCTGATCCCGACCCAGAAGACGAAGTGCGTGATGAAGATCGTCCAGTACTGGACATTGGTGTAGCCGAGCAGCTGCAGCCCGAACAGCACCAGCAGCCCGACGCTGCCGACAAAGGCCGACACCAGGAGCCCGAGCACGCCGGCCGCGATCCAGAACCAGAGCGGCGTGTGCAGCACGAAGCCGAGCAGGTCGTGGTCGATCCGCCTGGCCGACAGCGCCTGGCGCTCTTGCATGCTGGCGAATCTCCTCCGGTGAGCCCACCTAACTGGGCTTGGCGATGACGGCGACCTTGGTGCGGATGTACTCCCGCTCGACGCGCAGCAGCCGGTCGCGGCGGTACTCCCAGAGCGAGACAGCCGGCACGAGCCGCAGCGCGAGCAGGTAGAGCAGCAGCACGGCCGCCGGCATGCCGAGCACAACCAGCACGTCGAGCAGGCCCGGCAGGTGCATGGGCGGCAGGTCGCCCTGCCCCTGGCCCACCGGCCCGGCCACTTGCCAGGCCGCCACGTACATCCGCACGCGGTCGGCCAGCACGCCGACGAGGACGATGGCCGCGGCGACCGTGGCGCCCTTGATGTTGCCGCGGATCGGGTTCCACAGGAGCAGCAGGAACGGCACGACGCAGCAGAGCCCGAAAGCAAGCGCGAACGGCACGACGTAGGAGCGGAACATCAACAGCCCGAGCAGCCACTGCTCGCGGGGCTGCCGCCCGTACCAGTAGGTCAGGAACTCGCACCAGGTGAAGTAGAAGAAGAGCAGCGCCAGCGACAGCAGCAGCTTCGCCGCCGCGTGGAACTGGTCGCGGGTGACGTACCGCTCCAGCCCGCCCCAGCGCCGCGCGACGGCGAGCGCCAGGATCGTCGTGGCGATACCGCCCTCGAACGCCGAGACGACGTGGTAGGGGGGGATCACGGCGCTTTGCCAGCCCGGCACCAGGCTCATCGCCAGGTCGGTGGAGACGACCAGGTTGACGAAGCCCCAGAGCAGCACGTACAGCGCCCCGAGCGCCTTCACGCCCAGGTCGAGGACATCCCAGCGGCGCAGAGTGCCGGTCCAGCCGAGCGCCAGCCCGCCCGCGCGCGCCCGCCGCGCGTCGCGAGCCGCGGCCAGGTCCGGCAGGCCGGTCACGTAGACCAGCGCCAGACCGGCGAGCGTCAGGCCGATTACGGCGACGGCGTCCCACAGGCCGGGCGCGCCGGGCCAGTTGAGCCAGATGCTCGGGCGGTCGCGCCAGTCGGGTAGCTGCGTCAGCAGCAGCACCAGGAGCGGGGCCGCCACCAGGCCGCCGACGGCGAACAGGTCGGCGACACGCCGCAGGGGGATGCCCCAGTAGCCGCGCGCCAGGCGCGAGGTGAAGGCCAGCGGCGGCGCGGCCAGCGCCGTCGAGAGCAAGAAGGCAAGCATTGCGGCGGTATAGCCCCACTTGGCGCGCGGCTCGGCGCCGCCGGCCGCCAGCACCACCAGCGCCGCGACGCCCGCCGCCGTCAGAATCGCCAGCACGAGCACGGCGCCCCAGTAGGCCGCCCCGCCCGGGGGGCGGCCGACCAGATCGTGCGCGGCCTCGCGCGGCGTGACCGTTGGTAGCTCGGCCATCCTCTCCGATCCTCGCGCGCTGTTCCCTCGCTCTAAGAGAAAGGGACGGGGGAGGGACGCCCTCCCCATCGTTCTCCGTCTCCCTCTCGGAGAGGGTCGGGAGGCGGGCGGTTTTTCCCTTTCCCCCTCGCTCCCTCTCCCCCTGGGGGCGGGTCGGGGGGAGGGCGTTCTTTCCTTTCCCCCTCGCTCCCTCTCCCCCTGGGAGAGGGTTGGGGTGAGGGCGTCCTCAGCCGGCCGGCTCACCCGGCTGCCGCGGCAGGTTCGGGTCCACCTTCTTCAGATAGACCACCGATGGCTGCGTGCCCCGGTCGGCGAGCAGGTCGTAGGCGCGCGCGTCTTGGGCCAGGCGGTTGATGCGGCTGTTCGGGTCCTTCCAGTTGCCGAAGACGAGGGCGTCGGTGGGGCACGCCTGGACGCACGCGGTCTGTAGCTCGCCGTCCTGCACCGTGCGCCCGGCGTTGGCCGCCTCGCGCTTCGCGCGATTGAGGCGCTGAATGCAGAAGGTACACTTCTCGATCACGCCGTTCGTGCGCACGGTCACGTCGGGGTTGAGCTGCGACGCGAGCGGCTCCGGCCACTCCGGGTTCCAGAAATTGAAGAAGCGCACGTTGTACGGGCAGTTGTTGCCACAGTAGCGCGTGCCGATGCAGCGGTTGTAGACCTGGAGGTTCAGCCCGTCGGGGCTGTGGACCGTCGCGTAGACCGGGCAGACCGGCTCGCAGGGCGCGTTCGCGCAGTGCTGGCAGAGCACGGGCAGGTAGCGGGCCTTCACGTTCGGGAACTCGCCCTCCCAGTAGCGCTCGATGCGGATCCACTCCTTGGCGCGGTGCTCGTGGAAGCGCCGCTCCTCGTTGATCGGCACGTTGTTCTCGGCCTGGCAGGCGACGACGCAGGCCTGGCAGCCGGTGCAGCGGTCGATGTCGATCACCATGCCCCAATGGTAGTTGTCGTTCAGGCCCGGCGTGACGCTCGGCGTCGGCGTGGCGGGCTGCTGCGCCTGCTGCGACATCGCGCTCTCCCCCCGCGCCCCCGCGGCGCGCGGCCCTTTCTGCAAGCCGTGGGCCTAGGCACTTGGCCAGGGATAGTGTGTCTGTTTGGCTTCGGCAAACAGACACACTCGCCGGGGCCGGCAGCTTAGGCTTCTCGCGTCACCTGTATGACCTGTTCGTCGGGCAGCTGGTAGGCGGGCACCGTCCCCTCGTGCTTCGGCACGCCGACGTGGCGGCCGGTCGGCGTCAGGCGCACGCGCGTCGCGCCGTAGGCCAGGGCGCCGGTCGCCTGGTCGGCCAGCGGTGCGAGCAAGTCGAGCGGGTTTACGCCGCGTCCCCGCGCCCAGCGCCCGTAGGCGGCGTGGCCCTGGCCGAGCGGCAGCGCCAGCACGTCCGGCGGCGCCGCCGGGTGGACGTACACGGGCACCTCGACGCGCCCGTTCGGCGATTCGATCGCCACGACGTCGCCCTCGGCGAGGCCGAGGCGCGCGGCCACCCGCGGGTTCACCTCGACCCAGGTCTGCCACACGACCGTGGTCGTCGGATCGGGCGTGGCCTGGAGCCACGGCAGGTGAGCCGTCTCGCCGTGGCCCAGGGTGTTGTGTGGGAACACCACCAGGGCGTAGGGATAGTCGCCGGCGCCCGCGACCTGCGGGGTGCCGAGCCCTGCCGCGAGCGCGGCCACATTACCCGCGCCGGGGCCGGTCGGCGTGGGCGGGCTGGTCGTCCACCAGCCGCCCTGTTGCAAGAGCTGCACCCAGAAGCGCTCGAAGTCGGGCGCCTGGACGTTGCCGCCGCTCTGCCCTTGCAGTGTCCGCGCGCCGTCGCGCAGCACGTCCTGAAAGGTGGCCCAGGGCAGGGCGGCCCGCAGCGCCCCGCCAAGCTGGTCCGCCACGCCGAGCAGCACGTCGGCGAAGCCGCGCGTGTCGTACAGCGGCGCGACGACCGGCTGCTGGATGGTGAGCGTCGCGTAGCCGGGCGCGGGGTCGGGCACGGCGCTGCCCCAATCTTCGAGCGGCAGGTGGGCCGGCAGCACGAGGTCGGCCAGCAGCGTCGTCTCGTCGAGGAAGCTGGAGAAGCTGACGATGAACGGCGCTTGCAGCAGCGCGTCGCGGAAGCCGAGCGCCGCGGGCAGCCCGTAGACCGGATTCGCGTCCGCCACGAGCACGACGGGCGCCTGACCGCCGTGCAGGCTGGCGACGAGCGCCTGCCAGTCGGCCAGGCGGCTGGGCGGCGTGCTGGCAGGCACGTCGGGCAGGGGAGGCGCGGGATTGGGCAGGATGCCCCCCGCGCGGCCCAGCGCGCCGACCAGCAGGTTCAGCGCCAGGACTGCGCTGAGCGTCGCCGTGCCGTTCGTCTGGGCGCCCGTCTGGCCGCCGCCGAGCGCCAGGCTGGGCGCCCGCGTGGCGAAGTCACGCGCGAGCCCGCGGATGCGGTCGGCCGCCACGCCCGTCGCGTCGGCCACGCGCTCGGGCGCGTAGGCCGCGAGCGCGCCGGCGCTCAGGCCGGCCGCGCTGCCCGCCGCCAGCCCCTCGCTCAGGATCACCTGGGCCAGGCTGAGCGCCAGCAGCCCCTCGCTGCCCGGATGGACGTAGACCCACTCGTCGGCGTTCGCGGCGGTGCCCGAGAAGTGCGGCCCGACGTGGGCCAGGTAGCCGCGGGGGCGCCCCTGGCGGGGCGCGAACGTGCCCACGCTGTAGTCGCCCTGGCGGAAGCGGCCGTACTGCACGCCGTACTGCACGGGCGAGAGCCAGGTGTCGAGGAAGTTGGCCCCGAAGGACAAGACGTACTGCGCGTTGGCGACGTCGAAGTGGGGCAGCCGCGGCAGGCCCAGCACGTCGCTCACGGCGCGGCGCAGCGGGGCCTCGCCGAACAGGTCGAGCATCAGCCACTGGGCGCCTGCGGCGCGGGTGAAGCGGTCGATTACCAGCGCGCGGTGGCCGCTCGTCGGCCCGGTCAGCAGCGCCAGCCGCGGCCCGGCCCCGCCGCCGGCGCCGCGCAGCCGGTCCACGAGCTGCGCCAGCCCCTGGTCCCAGCCGATCGGCGCGAAGCCGCCGCCCCGCGCGCCGGCGCGGACGAGCGGCCCTTGCACGCGGTCCGGGTGGTACTGGGCCTGCACGGCGGCCTGGCCGCGCGCGCAGAGCTTGCCCTGGTTCACCGGGTGGTCCGGCGTGCCCTCGACCTTCCGGGCGCGGCCGTCGATCACGCGGACGATGCTGCCGCAGCCGGCGCCGCAGCCGCGGCAGGCCGTGGCGTACCAGTTCTCGTACGCCGACAGCAGGTCCTCCGCGAGCAGGACGCGGCTCTGTGCCTGCAGCTCACGCTGCGGCACCTGGCAGCCCGTGAACATCACCGCGCCCACGCTCGTGCCGGCCAGCGCCTGCAAGAACTGGCGGCGCGAGAGCCCGCCGAGCGCCTCGCCGCCGGCGGCCGCGGGACCCGTCATGGCCTCTCCTCGTCCGAGCGCCTAGATCTTCTGCCCGGGATGGTGCGGCGCTGCTGCGCCCTCCCGGGCAGGCTCACCCGCTCAGTAGTGGCAGGTGCCGCATTCCGTGGGCGCCCCCGTCTGGCGGTGGCAGTCCACGCAGTCGGTCATGTTCAGGGGCCGGACCTGGTGGACCTGGCCCATCTGCTGCACGTCGCCGTGGCAGGTCGTACACGACACGCCGGCCTGGATGTGCGGGAAGTGCGAGAACCGCGTGTGGTCCGGCAGGCGGTGGATGCGCGACCAGTCGATCGGCGTCTGCGCCATCCAGGCCTGCCGCACCTTCTCGATCTCGGGCACGCCCTGGCCGATCACGCCGTGGCAGAACATGCACTGCTGCAAGTCAGGGTAGCCCGCCGACACACCGGTGGCGGCCGTCCGGTGGCAGAACGTGCAGTCCAGGTTGGCCGCCTGAGTGTGGATCTTGTGGTCGAAATAGACCGGCTGCGCGGCTACCGCGTGGGGCTGGCTGGTGAGCAACCAGGGCACGGCCACGCTGATGAAGAACACGAACCCGGCCAGCACGAGCGCCGGCACCGCGATCAGCGGCACACGGCGCATCCTAGATGCTCCACCGCGGATAGATCTGCTGCAGCACGCCCACCGCTAGTATCAGCCCGCGGACGAACGCGTACAGCGTAAGCGCCAGGGCGACCGCGGACAGCGGGTACAGCACGCGGCGGTAGGCGCCCAGCTCCGCGGGCGCGTCCTCCGACATGACCAGCGACGGGAGCACGGCGTGGGCCAGCAAGAAGGCGAACGCCGTGGTTAGCGCCAGGCCGATAAAGGCGTACAGGTAGATCATGGCCTGTGCGACCCGCGCCCACTGCTCGGGGCCAACGCTCGCCGGCTCCATGCTGCCTGCCGTCCTCCCTGCTGTCCACGCGGACCACCGGGCCACGCGGCTCAGCGGAGCACGTTGTAGGGCTGGCTGTAGAGAAACGCCGTCAGGTCCTGCGCTTCCTGCGTGGTCAGTCCCAGGCGCGGCATCCGCGCGTCGGGCTTCAGCGCGGATGGATCGAGCAGCCACCGCGTCAGCGTGTCCGGCGACATCGGCAGCGTCTCGCCCGCCAGGGTCGGTCGCAGCGTCACGTTCGTCAGGTTTGGCCCCGCCACACCGGCGGCGCCCGCCAGCCCGTACAGCGTGTGGCAGCCGCCGCAGCCCTTGGCGCTGAAGAGCTGCCGTCCCGTCGTGGGGTTGCCCGCGACGTTGGGCGCTGGCGTGAGCGCCACCTGTGGCGCCGTCGCGCTCGGCGGCTGGGGCGGCACCCCCTGGGCGCCCGCCGGGGCGCACGCGGTGCTCGCGAGCAGGGCCAGCAGGGTTGCGATCTGCCAGCGCGTACTCGTTCTCCTCCACGCAACGCTCCGAGCAACCCTGATCGGCAATCCGCGGCCGGCCGGGCGCCAGTCCCGTGCAAGGTCCGTGCCGCAACTTGGGCGCCGCGGCTGGGGACGGCCGGGCACCCCGCGTTTTCTAAAGGCTTCCTTATGAAGAACGATCAGGGGGTGGCTCCTCCGATGATCCCGCAGAAGTCCAAGAGAAGTCCAAGGATCCGGGCCTAATGGAGGCATGCGAAGTGCGAACACAGTCCGTGCCGGCGGAATCTTTCGGCCAGTACTTACGCGGAAAGGTGCGGCCAGCGCCGACAGAGCGCTCGCTTGCAGGAGGACACGCATGCGCGCGGTAGTCTACAAGGGACAGTGTCAGGTTGCGGTCGAACAGGTGGAGAATCCGCGGATCGAGGCGCCCACGGACGTGATCGTGAAGATCACCTCGGCGGCGATCTGCGGGAGCGACCTGCACATGTACGAGGGCCGCACCACGGCCTCGACGGGGATGGTCTTCGGCCACGAGAACCTGGGGGTCGTGGCGGAAGCCGGGCCGGCAGTGCAGAGCATCCGCCAGGGCGACCGGGTGGTCCTGCCCTTCAACGTCAGCTGCGGCTTCTGTTTCAACTGCGTCCGCGGCTACTTCAGCGGCTGCCTGACGACGAACCCCGATCAGCCGGGGGCCGCCTACGGCTACGCCAACCTGGGGCCCTATCGCGGCGGGCAGGCCGAGTACCTGCGGGTGCCGTTCGCCGACTTCAACTGCCTGAAGCTGCCGGGGCAGCCGGGCGACCAGTGGGAAGACGACTTCGTGCTGCTGGCGGACATCTTCCCGACTGGCTACCACGCCACGGAGCTGGCCAAGGTGGAGCCCGGCAGCACCGTCGCGATCTTCGGCGCGGGCCCGGTGGGCCTCATGGCGACGATCAGCGCCATGCTTCGCGGCGCGAGCGAGGTGTACGTCGTGGACCGCGTGCCCGAGCGACTGCAGAAGGCGCAGCAGCTAGGGGCGATGCCGATCGACTTCACGCAAGGCGACCCCGTGGAGCAGATCGTCGAGCGCCGGCGGAGCAACCGGGGCATCCGCGAGGCCATGCGGCCCGGCGAGGAGAAGATGATGGGGGTCATGTGCGGGATCGACGCCGTGGGCTACCAGGCGCGGGACCAGCAAGACCCCTCGCACGAAGACCCTACCCAGGTGTTCGACGATCTGGTGCGGCTGGTCAACCCCACTGGCACTCTGGGCATCGTGGGCGTGTACATGCCGAAGGACCCCGGCGGCGCGGACCCGCACGCGCGGCACGGCGAGTTCGAGCTGCCGTGGGGGAAGGTGTTCAACAAGGGGCTGCAAGTGGGCGTTGGCCAGACGCCGGTCAAGCGGTACCAGCGGCACCTGCGGGACCTGATCATCGCGGGGCGAGCGAAGCCCAGCATGATCGTAAGCCAGCACATGCCGCTGGACGCGGCGCCCGAGGCCTACAAGGACTTCGACCAGCGCGGCGACGGGTACACCAAGATCATTCTGAAGCCGGAGATGCAGGCGGCGTAAGCGCCGAGTGTCCGGAGGGCCCGGACGCGCGCCGCCCGATCGCGAAAGAGGAGTCAGCACCATGCACCGCGGACGTTTCCTTGGGCCGGCGGGCCTCGCCGCCGCGCTGGCCATCAGCCTGAGCGCCGCCGGGGCGCTCGCCGCGCCGCTGCCCCAGACACCCGCCCCCGACGGCGGCTCGTCCATCCCGCAGTCGGGCGACCAGATGGCCACCGGGAGCCAGCCGGCGCTGCCGAGCTGCGCGGAGCGCAACGACAACGGCAGCAACCTCGGCCCCGCCACGGGGCCGGTCACCAGCGACGCGCCGGGGACCGACGCGACCACCTCCCAGGCACCGGGCACGCCGCTGAGCGCGCAGGGCGGTGGACCGGGCGCGCTGCCCGTCACCGGCCCCGGGACCGCGGCCGCGCCGAACAACACCGCGGGTGCCCGCAACTCCACGGCTCCCGGCGAGGTCATCGGCGTGAGCGGCCCAGCCGTGGACAACCTGGGGGCGGCGACGGGGCCGGGCACGGCCGGGGCCGGGCCGGACGCCCTACGCGGCCCAATCCCCCCGACCTGCGCCAACACGAACACCAACCAGTTCAGTGGCGGCAACCAATAGTCCGGCCTGACGGACCCCGGGCGGGTGCGGGGTGGGAGCGTGGGCTCCCACCCCGCCGCTGTGTCCAGCGTCCGCGTGGCCCTCGGCGTGGCGGGAGCGAGCGTGCGCCGCGACGCGTGGGCACGCAACTTGCTTGCGGGCTGCGGTCCGGCGTCGGGAGCGGGCGGAACGGGGAGGGGCGGGCGCGAATGCCGGAGGGGCGATGCGGCCGGGGCCGACGAGCCGCCTGGGGGCGCCCGGCGGGGCTGGCGAGCCTCGTTCTCGCCCTGTGCGCCTGTAGTCCCGAGCGGCCTGCCCCCTGGCGGCTGGTGCTGCCGGCCGCAGCGGCGGCGCAGCCCGAGGCAGCGGGCGACCCACGCGCCGGCGCCCAAGCCATCCAGCGTTACGGCTGCGGCGCCTGCCACGCCATCCCGGGCGTGCCGGGCGCGCACGGCGCGGTGGGGCCGCCGCTGGCTGGCCTAGCCAGTCGGCAAGTGATCGCGGGGCGCCTGCCAAACACCCCGGACAACCTGGCGCGCTGGATTGAGCACCCGCAGGCGATCGCGCCCGGCAACGTCATGCCCGAGCTGGGCGTGAGCGCGGCCGATGCGCAGGACATCGCGGCCTACCTCGCCACGCTGCGGTGAGGCGGGCCGGCGCAACGGCGAACGGAGGCCAGGAGTGAGCGCGCCGCGGCGCGGACGGGCGCCCAACGCGGCCGGCTGGCGCCGTACGGTCCCCGGGCGCCTGCTGGCGGGCGGCGCTGGCGTCGCGGTGCTCGCGCGCTGCACGGGTGGCCCGTCGGCGCTCGATCCGCACGGTGTGCGCGCGGTCCAGATCGCCGCCGACTGGTGGGGCATGGCGATCGCCGCGGCCGCCATCTGGGCCGGGGTGATGAGCCTGCTGGCGCTGGCCTTGCTGCCCCGCCAGCGGGGCGTCGACCAGTGGGCGCTGGCCGAGGACTACCGGGAAACGCCGCGCGGCGGGCTCGCGCTCGTCGTGGCAGGGGGCATCGTCATGCCGGTGATCGTGCTGGGCGTGCTGGCCTTCGTCGGCAGCCGGGCGCTGGCAGCGCAGGTGACGCCCGCCTCCCCCACGGCATTCGAGGTCGACGTGACGGGTCACCAGTTCTGGTGGGAGGTCCACTACCCGAGCCAGCAGATCACCACGGCCAATGAGATCCACGTGCCCGTGGGGCAGTCGGTGCAGCTGACGCTGCACGGCGCCGACGTGATCCACAGCTTCTGGGTGCCGCAATTGATGGGCAAGATGGACCTGATTCCCGGCCAGACGAACACCACCTGGCTGCGGGCCGACGCGCCGGGTGTCTACCGCGGCCAGTGTGCCGAGTACTGTGGGCTGCAGCACGCGCACATGGCGTTCCTGGTGATCGCCGACCCGCCCGACCAGTTCGCGGCCTGGGCGGCGGCGCAGGCCCAGCCGGCCAGCCAGCCGACCGATCCCGCGCTCCAGGACGGGGCGCAGGTGTTCGCGCGCCAGGGCTGCATCGGCTGCCACGCGATCCGTTACGGTGCGGGCGACACGGGCGGGAAGATCGGCCCCGACCTGACCCACCTGGCGAGCCGCGGCACCATCGCGGCGGGCACGCTGGACAACACGCGCGGCAATCTTGGCGGCTGGATCATGAACTCGCAGGCGCTCAAGCCCGGCAACCTGATGCCGCCCATGCCAATGGACGGCCCGAGCCTGCAAGCGCTGCTCACGTATCTCGAGAGCCTGAAGTAGCGGCGGAGGACGACGTGGCCACGGTCGCCGAACGCCCCGCACGGGTCGCCACCGACGAGCGGCTGACGTATCTCTGGGAGACCCGGCCCGGCCTGCTGGGCAAGCTGGGCACCGTCGACCACAAGGAGATCGGCCGGCGCTACATCGTCACCGCCTTCGCCTTCTTCCTGCTCGCCGGACTGGAGGCGCTCGCGATGCGCGTGCAGCTCGCGTTTCCCGAGAACACCTTCCTGTCGCCGCAGGTCTACAACTCGTTCTTCACCATGCACGGCACCACGATGGTCTTCCTGTTCGCCACCCCCATCCAGTCCGGCATCGCCAACTACGTCCTGCCGCTCCTGATGGGCTCGCGCGACATGGCCTTTCCTCGCCTGAACCAGTTCAGCTACTGGGTGTACCTGCTGGCGGGCCTGTTCATGCACGCCGGCTTCCTGCTCGGACAGGTGCCCAGCGGCGGCTGGTTCAACTACGTGCCGCTCACCGGCCCGATCTACTCGCCCGGCCCGGGCATCGACTTCTGGGCGCTCGGGCTGATCTTTCTGGCGTTCTCGACGACGGCGGGCGCCATCAACTTCATCGTCAGCACGTTCAAGCTGCGCGCGCCCGGCATGACCCTGAGTCGCATGCCGCTCTTTCTCTGGAACATGACCGTCATGTCGTTCATGGTCGTGTTCGCCCTGCCCGCGCTGACCGCGGCCAACGTGCTGCTGGAGCTTGACCGGAAGTTCGGCGCCCACTTCTATGACCCCGCCGGCGGGGGCAGCGTCCTGCTATGGCAGCACCTGTTCTGGATCTTCGGCCACCCCGACGTGTACATCATCTTCCTGCCGGCCATCGGCATGGTCTCGACCATTATCCCCGTATTCGTGCGGCGGCCGATCATCGGCTACACCGGCATCGTGCTCGCCACGGTCGCCACCGGCGTCATTGGCTTCGGCGTGTGGGTCCACCACATGTTCGCCACCGGGCTGGCGCCGCTGTCGCAGGCGTTCTTCGGCATCGCCAGCCTGATGATCACCATCCCGACGGCCGTGCAGATCTTCGCCTGGCTCGCCACCATCTGGCACGGCCGGCCGGTATGGAAGACGCCGTTCCTGTACGTGCTGGCGTTCTTCGTGGACTTCATCATCGGCGGCGTCAGCGGCGTGATGTTCGGCGTCGTGCCGTTCGACTGGCAGGTCACCGACACCTACTTCGTCGTGGCGCACTTCCACTACGTGCTGATCGGCGGCGCCGTGTTCCCGGTCTTCGCCGGGCTGCACTACTGGTTCCCGAAGATCACGGGCCGCCTGCTCAACGACCGGGCGGGGTGGCTGGAGTTCGCGCTCGTCTTCGGGGGCTTCAACCTGACGTTCTTCCCGATGCACATTACGGGACTGCTCGGCATGCCGCGGCGCTACTACACTTACCCGCCGAACATGGGCTGGGACCTACTCAACCTCGTGGAGACGATCGGCGCCTTCATCCTGGCGCTGGGCGTGCTCGTGTTCGTCCTGAACGTGCTCTACAGCCTGCGGCAGGGCGAGCCGGCCGGCGACAACCCCTGGCACGCCAGCACGCTGGAATGGCAGACCACCTCGCCGCCGCCGCCCTACAACTTCCGCAGCATCCCAACGGTCCACAGCCGCGACCCGGGCTGGGAGCTGCAGCGCGCCGACGAGACGACCCGCTACGGGAGCGAGACGTTCAGCACGGCGCGCGAGACGATCGGCACCAGCCTGCACGACGCCGAGCCGGAGGAGCTGTGGGCCATGCCGCAGGACTCTGGCTGGCCGCTGCTGCTCGCACTCGCGCTTGCGGCGACCTTCGTCGGCGCGCTCAGCGACTGGTGGTGGCTAGTGGTGCTGGGGCTGCCGGGGGGGCTCGTCGCCGTGGTCGGCTGGCTGTGGCCCACGCGCATGAAGGTGATCGCGCTATGAGCGCCGTGCCCGCGTCCGTGGCCTACCCGCGCGGCGGCACTCGGGGCGGCAGCCACGCCACCGGCTGGTGGGGGATGGGGCTGCTCATTCTCACCGAGGGGGCGCTGTTCGCCTGCTTGCTGTTCAGCTACTTCTACGCGCGGACGACCGCTCCGGCCTGGCCGCCGGTCGGCATCGACAAGCCCGACCTCACGCTGCCAGCGCCGATGACCGGGCTGCTGCTGCTCAGCAGCGTGGCGATGTGGTGGGGGGAGCGCGGCATCCGTCAGGGAAGCCGAGGGCAGCTCATGGCCGGGCTGGCGATCAGCTTTGCGCTGGGCGGTACCTTCCTGGCGCTCCAGGGAATCGAGTACAGCCACAAAACGTTCTCGCTCCAGACGAACGTCTACGGGTCGCTGTTCTTCACGATCACGGGCTTCCACGGCGCGCACGTGCTGGCTGGGCTCATCATGAGCGCGGTCGTCCAGCTGCGCGCCTGGCTCGGCCACTTCAGCGCACAACGGCACCTGGCCGTCCAGAACATGGGCATCTACTGGCACTTCGTGGACGTGATCTGGCTGGCGGTGTTCGCGTCGCTGTACCTGTCGCCGCACCTGTTCTGAGACGTCGAGCAGCGAGGTGGGAGGCATGGTCTCCGGGGAAGAGCGGCGCACGCTGCTCCCGCTCTGGCTGGGCATCCTCGTCCCGCCGGCCGCCTGGAGCCTCCACCTGCTGCTCGGCTACGTCGTCGTCACGGCGGCGTGCCACGCGAGCTGGAGCCGGCTCGCGCTGACCCTCGCGCTCAACGGCCTGACGCTGGTGCTGGGCGCGATTACAGTCGCCGCTGCCATCGTCGCGCAGCGCGTTCGCGACGACGGACTGCCCGAGGCCGAGCGGGACCGGCAGGGATTCATGGCGCGCATGGCGCTGTTTTCGGGTGGGCTGTTCCTGCTGCTCATCCTCGCCGGCGACGTGCCCAACTTCTTCGTGCCGGCCTGTCCGTAGGGCCACAGGCCGCCGGGCCGCCGTGCGACGATGCGGGACGGGCCGCTAAGCTGCCGGCCCAGGTTGGTGTGTAGGTTTGGCGAAACCAAACCTACACACTATCTCTGGCCGAGTGCTTAGAATGCCGCTCAGGGACCGTTCGCGGCCCGGGGCGGCCGGCGTGCGATCACGGCGACGGTTCGTAGGCGGGGTGACGGGCGAGCGGCGGCCGCGCGGGGTCTAGCGTGGCCGCGCCGGGACCGAGGGGGGCTCCGGAGCCTGGATTCGAACCAGGGATAACGGATCCAAAGTCCGCTGTGATACCACTTCACCACTCCGGATCGGGGCGATGCCAGGGCAGCCGCGGGGCCGACGCGCCGTGCGCGGCTGAGCGGGAACGCCGCGCCGAGATTATACCAGACGGGCGCCGCGGGCTTGGACGGGCGGCGCCCGGGGCGGGAGCCGTGCCACGCGCGGGACGGGGACAGGAGCGACGGTGGACGACGAGCTAGCGGCGGACGGCGCGGAACCGGGGGCGCCGGACGCGCGGCGCCCGGGCGACGAGCAGGCGGCGCTGCTCGCCCTGGCCACGGCCGGCTGGCGGCAGGCGATACTGGTGGTGGCCGTTCGGCTCGACCTGGCCGCGATGTTTGGCGCCCGCTCGGCCGACCTGGAAGAGGTCTGCTACAGCCTCGGCACGCCGCGCCAGGCCACGCGGCTGTTCCTGGCGGCCTGCGAGGGGCTGGGCCTCGTCGAGGAGGACGCGGACGAGTACCGCTTGGGGCCGCTGGGCCACGCCCTGCGGGCGCCGGCCGGCCCGGTGCTAGCCGATTGGACGACGACCTCGGCCGAGCCGCGCGTGCGCGGCGCGCTGTGGGACGCGCTGCGCGGGGCCGAGCCAGGAGCGGCGCGTCCCGCGCCTACTGCCTCGCCTGGCCTGGCCGCCGTGCGGGCGCTCGGCCTGCCGTATGGCGCGGCCCCGCCCGCGGACGTGGCGCGCGCGCGAGCGGTGCTGGACGCGCTGCACGGCGCCGCCGCGGTGGCATTAGCAACGGCGCTTCCGCCGCCCGCCGGCCTGGTGGTGGAGAGCGGCGGGGAGGGGGTCTACGCGCGGGCGCTGCTGGCGCGGGACGAGCGGGCACAGGCCATCCTCGTGGACGCGACGCTCGGGCCGGCGGGTGCGGACGATCGGCCGCCGGGCGCGGCCGCGCGGGTGCGGACCGTGGCGGCGCTGGAGGCGCTGGGCGACGAGCGCGCGGCGGCCGCGGTGCTGGCACCGACGACGCGCACCCTGTCGCTCGGGGCGCTGCGGACGCAGCTTGGGCGGCTGCGGGACTACGTCGCGGGGGGCGCGCCGGTGGTCGTCGTCGGGCCATTTCGGGGCGGCGGCCCGGGGCGGCCGTTGGCGCCGCTTCTGGCCCTGCTGGAGCTGGCCGCCGGCGGGCCGGGCTGGTGCCCGACGGCTGAGCAGGTGGCGGACCCGGTGCGGGCCAGCGGGCTTGTCGTCATGCACACGCTGCGGCTGCCCGAGCCCGACCTGGCGATCGTCGCTCAGCGGGCGTGAAGCCGCGGCAGCCGCGGCGCTGGAGGATGCGGACGGCTCGTGACCACGGAGCGCCTCGGCGCACCTTCTCGCCGGCGGGTGCCTGCGGTATACTCACGCTAACTCGCCTGGGAGCCGGAACAGGATCGCGCTCTTCGCCCGCGGCGGCGACCGCCGCCGGCCGAGGAGGCGACGCGCCAGCGTGTCTGGCGGAAACGGAGGCAGCTCATGGCCGTGGAGCCCCTTAGCCGCGCGGATGAGATGAACGCCTTCTACGCGGAGATCAACCCGAAGGGCTTGGACGCGCTCTGGCGCCACGAGGGCGCCCCGGGCAGCGGCGGGCCGCGCGCCCCCTATGCGCCCTACCGCTGGCGCTGGTCGATGGTGCGTCCGTACATGCAGCGGACGGCCGAGCTGGTGCGGCCGGGCGCGAATGCCGAGCGGCGGGTGCTGACGCTGAACAACCCCACGGCGCAGCCGATGCAGTCGACGACCCACACGATCTCGGCGGCGGTGCAGCTTGTGCTGCCGGGGGAGCGGGCGCCGTCGCACCGCCACACGATGGCGGCGATCCGCTGGGTGCTGGAGGGCGACGGGGCGATGACGTTCGTGGACGGCGAGCCGTGCTCGATGCACCCGGGCGACCTGATCCTCACCCCCGCCTGGTGCTGGCACGGGCACCTGAACGAGACCAGCTCGCCGATGCTATGGATGGACAGCCTGGACGTGCCGCTGGTGCGCACGCTGCGCGCCGCGCTGTACGAGGAGTATCCGGGCGACTTCCAGGAGACGACGCGGCAGACCGACGAGTCGCTGAGCCGCTTTGGGGCCGGCCACCTGCGGCCGGTCTGGGACCGCGCGGCGAGCCCCGTCTCGCCGCTGCTGTCGTTCCCCTGGACGCAGACCGAGCGCGCGCTGCACGACCTGGCGCGCGTGGAGGCGAGCCCCTACGACGACGTGGCGTTCCAGTTCACGAACCCGTCCACCGGCGGCCACGTGCTGCCGACGATCGGCTGCTGGGTGCAGATGCTGCGGCCGGGCGTCCACACGCAGGCGCACCGCCAGAACACGGTGGCCGTGTACCAGGTGTTCCGCGGCCGCGGCGCGACGATCGTGGACGGGGTGCAGATCGACTGGGAGCAGGGCGACTTCCTGGCGCTGCCGCCGTGGGCCTGGCACGAGCACGTGAACGGCTCGTCGAGCGAGGAGGCGATCCTGTTCTCGACGAACGACATTCCCCTGTACGAGGCGATCAACCTGTACCGCGAGGAGCCGTACACGGAGCACGGCGGGCACCAGCCGGTCGTCGCCAGCTACGAAGACCGCTACGAGCGGGCCTCGGTCTAGCTCCACCACTCCACGTCGCACTCGCGGGGGCGCCCAGCCGGGCGCCCCCGCCGCGTGTCCCGCGCCCGTCCGCGCGTGGTGGGGCGCTTACTGCACGGGCGGGAAGGCGTTGGGGCCGCCGCCGACGAAGGTCGGCCAGTTGCCACAGGCGGTGAGTACCGTCATCGGGACGGTCACGGCTTGGCCGCCGGACGAGCGGCGCACGGTGAAGCTGTACTGGAACGTACCCGGCGGCATGGCGACCGTGGCGTTGCCGGTGATGCCGATCAGCGGGCCAGCGTCGATCAGCGCGTTGGTCGCGTTGCCGAACTGGATGCCTTCCAGGTAGTCGTGGGCCGCGGTCGACGTGCCGACGTTCACGGTGAGCCGGCCGGGACTGCTCGCGGCGGTGGTCACGCTCACCGGCGGGCGCGGGCTGCAAACGGGCTGCGGCGAGGGCGTGGCTGTCGGGGGCGGGGTGCTCGTCGGGCCGCGCGTCGGCGTACGCGTGGGCGGCACGAGCGTCGCGGTGGGCGGCACGGGCGTCGGCGATGGCGGCGGAGGCGCGGTGCCGATCATCCCGTTCAGCACGTTGCGCACGATCTGCTGGGCGCGCGCGTCCGCGCCGTGGCTCTGGTAGGCGTTGTCGTCCACCTTCCAGGGGAAGTAGTTCGTGCCGGCGGAGAAGACGTAGGCGCCGCTGGCGGCCTGGTAGATCGTGGCGTTCGCCGTGGAGTGGACGCCGTCGCTGTCGATCACGGGCGAGGCGGCCAGCACCTGCACGCTGGGGGGCGTCAGGCCGTTGTTCCAGACTTTGTCGTACTCGTAGCCGATCAGCCCGGGGATCGACTGCCCGTTCTGCAGGCCGGTACTCGTGTAGACCCAGTGGCTGGCGTTCGCCACGACCCAGGGGAAGCTCGAGCCGTAGTCGAACAGCGACTCGAACATGACGCCCAGCAGTGCGTTCTCCGGCTGGTTGACGGGCGCCAGGCGCCACTGCGTCGTGTCCAGGCCCGGGTTCGTCGCCGCGATGGGGTCCACGGGCGGGCCGTTGTCGGGATCGTCCTTGTAGCAGACGATGACGCGGTTAGGCACGCCGCTGGCCGACGGCTCGAAGCGAATCTGCCAGTAGACGTTGTTCGAGTCGAAGAACGCCAGGTGCTTGCCGGCGTCGCGCGCCGCGGTGATGTTGTCGCGCATGGGCTTCGACCAGTATTCGTCGTGCCAGTCGGACAGAAAGACCTTGCGGCCGCTGAGGAGGCCGGGGTTGGCCTGCACGTCCACGCTGGTGGCGTAGGTGACGTTGTAGCCCTGGGACTCCAGGAAGCGGATCATGTTGTAGTCGCCGTCGAAGAACATGCCGGCGCCGCCCCAATCGGCGTAGGGGCGGTCGTACGAGACTTTGTAGGCGCGGCCGCCCGTCGACTGGTAGTCGTAGAGGCTCTTGCCGCCCCAGTTGTTGTACGCCTGGTAGGTGTTCGTGGCGACCTGGTAGAGGATGTCGGCCTGCTGGCCGTCGTCGCGCAGCACGAAGTCGATGTAGCCGTCGTCGCAGTTGGGCGTGGTGAGCTTCACCAGGTAGAAGCCGCTGACCCAGCTGGCGTCGGTCTGGAGCGTGTAGGACGTGGCCCAGTTGGCGGCGACGGTGCCGTAGCCGTCGGGCGGCGGCACGGGCTGGTTCTGGCCGGGCAGGTTGGGCACGGTTAGCTTCAGGCTCGACCCGGTGCCGCCATACCAGCCCATCCGGTAGACGCTCAGCGAGTAGCTCGGCTGGGCCGTGCTGACCATGAAGCGAATGCTGCCGCCGCGGTTGATGCTGGCCTGGTCGGCGTAGCCGCGCAGGCAGGTGTCGACCCACGGCGAGGTTACGGCGTCGCTGGTGGCGGGGGCGCCGGGCCAGCCCGAGCGGGGCCGCTCGGTGCGCCGGACGGGGGCGCGCGCGGCGGCCGCGCGGTCGAGCGTGGGGGATTGCCAGCTGGTGGTGCCGGGGCGCTGGTTCTCCGCGACGATGGGGCCGCTCTGCGCGGGCGGCGGCAGGCCAACCTGCGCGGGCGGGCTCGGCGGGCCGCCGGTCGTGGCGTCGACGGTCGTCCCGAGCAGCGGGAGCGCCAGGGCGATCGCCAGCAGCCAGTAGACGAGCGGTTGCACGGCTCCCCTCCCCTCACACGCCGCCCGCGCATCCCTTTGGCCGCCGTGTCGTCAGCGCCGGCCCCCGCAGCCGCTGGCACGCGCGTGGTCGTGCGCGGATCCGGGCCGGGGGCTTACGATGCCTATCGGCGCAGGAGTGTCGAGGCGCTCGGCCGACGCTGAAACTGTCCCCATTGTCGTTTGGCGGGCGGCCGCGAGTCAATTTCACGGCGCGGCGCGCGGTGGGCGCGGGCCGGCTGCGGCGGCGGGGATTGACAGCGCGGCGCGCGGGTGTCATTCTGGCCGGCGACGGCTGCCGGCTGGAACCGCGCGGCGAGCCCGCGGTGCGGGCCGCGAGCGGGCGGGGAGGAGGTTCACGGCGAGTGAGCGCGCGCTTCAGCGACCACCTGCGGGCGCTGGCCGAGCCGATCTGGCGTGCCCAGCACGAGCATCCGTTCGTGCGCGGCATCGGCGACGGCACGCTGGCGGCGGACCGCTTCGGCCACTGGATTGGGCAGGACTATCGCTTTCTGATCGAGTACTGCCGCCTGTTCGGCCTGGCCGCGGCCCGTGCGCCCGATCTCGCCACCATCGGGCGCTTCGCCGACCTGCTGCACGCGACGGCGCACGGCGAGATGGCGCTGCACCGCGCCTACGCGGCGGAGTGCGGCGTGGACGCCGCGGCGCTGGAGCGCACGGTGCCGGGGCCGACGACGCGCGCCTACACGGACTTTCTGCTGCGCGTGGCCACGACGGAGGACTTCGCGGTGCTGGTGGCGGCGCTGCTGCCGTGCATGTGGGGCTTCAGCGAGATCGGCCAGACGCTGGCGGCGCGCGGCGCGCCGTCGCCGCAGCCCTACGCCCGGTGGATCGCCACCTACGCGGATGCCGAGTTCGCCGCGCTGGCGGCCTGGTGCCGCGACCTGCTCGACCGGCTGGCCGACGGCGCCTCGCCCGCCCAGCGGCAGGCGATGGAGGCCGCGTTCCTCACCTCGAGCCGTTACGAGTACCTGTTCTGGGATGCCTCGTACCGGCTCGAGACGTGGCCGGTGTGAGCCGGGCGTCCCGAACCATCGCGCCCCGCACCGCGCCTCGCCGGGCGCGCGGCGCCAATAGACAGCGTGCCGACGCGATGCTACACTAGGCCCTCGACCAGGTTGGTGGGTATGTTGGGCGCCGCCCAACATACCCACCAACCTGGTCTGGCAGCTTAGGCGACGCCCGGAGCCCGCGGTGAGGCTCACTCTGGCCTTCGGCCACTACTCATATCGCGAGGAGGGGACGTGATCGGACTCGTAGGCTCGCTGGCCAGCATTGCCCTAGCCGGCGCGGTCGCCGCACAGAGCTGGCTCGGCGCGCTCCAGACCAGCGCGCAGGTGCCCCCGGGATCCGGCCAGGCGCAGGCGCCGAGCCAGCAGCCCACACCGCAGGGGAGCCCCGTCATCACGGTCGAGGCGGGTGCGTTCGATCCCGCCACGCAGGCCGAGGTGCAGGAGTTCCTGCCGCGCACGGTGCGGGTGCCGGTCGGCGGCGCGATCCACTGGCGCATCAACGGCTTCCACAACGTGGCCTTCCCGTCGGGTACCACGCCGCCGGAGCTGATCCTGCCGGTGCCCGGTACGTCCGACGCGCAGGTCAACCCGTTGATCGCCTTCCCCGTGCAGCCCGCGCCGACTTATGATGGCACGGCCTACTTCAACTCCGGCCTGCCGCAGCCCGACCAGCAGCACTTCGAGTGGACGCTGACCTTCTCCAAGCCGGGCGCGTACGCGTACCTGTGCAGCATCCACCCGAACATGCAGGCGTTCGTGGTCGTCGAGCCGGCGGGCACCGCCGTGCCGACGCAGGACGACGTAACGGCCCAGGGGCAGCGGGAGACGCAGCAGTACATTGCCGAGGCGCAGACCGCCGTCCAGCGCCAGCAGGCGGCCGTGCCGACCGCCGCGACCGACGGCACGTGGACGGTGTCGATGGACGCGCCGGCGAGCACGCACTTCGCGCTCCAGCGCTTCTTTCCGCAGAACCTGACGATCCAGGTGGGCGATACCGTGCGCTGGGTGAACCCCTCGCTCGCCGAGCCCCATACTGTGACGTTCCGCGCCGGGGCGCCGCGCGAGTCGGAGTTCCTCCCCACGCCGCAGCCGACCGGGCCACCGCTGATCCTGGGTAACCCGCGCGTGCTCGCGCCGGTCACGCCACCCAGCCCGTATGATGGCCAGAGCTACGCCAATTCGGGGTTCCTGGGCGAGGGCTTCCCCTTCGGCCGCGAGTTCCGCCTCACCTTCTCGCAGCCCGGCACCTACCAGTACGTCTGCGTGCTGCACGAGGACCTGGGCATGTCCGGGTTCATCACGGTGGCGCCGCGGTCCTAGCCGCCGGGGTGGGCTTGCTGGCCGGAGCCGTCTGGGCCGCGCGGCCTAGCCGGCTCCATGAATTCGCTGAAGGAAAATTGGCCGCTCCGCCCGGGTGCGGCCGCGGGGGGAGAAGGAGTGGTGGCTATCGGCGTGTCGGCGGGCTCGATCGCGACGGCGGTGAAAGGCTCGTTCACCTCCTGCCTGGGCGACGTCGTGTTCGGCATGGAAGATGGCGCGGTGTCGATCTTCGGGCTGGTGTTCGGCGTGGCGGCCAGCGCCAACGACGGCCAGGTGGTGCTGCTGGCGGGGGCGACGGGCGCGGCGGCCGCCGCCGTGTCGATGATGGCCGGCGACTACCTGGAGACGATCTCGGTGCGCGACACGGCCCAGGCCCGGCTGGCCCGCGAGCAGGCGGCGATCGCCCGGCACCCCGAGCAGAAGCAGCAGGAGATCGCGGCGACGCTGCGCCGGGCCGGCCTGAGCGAGGACGAGGTGGGGCAGGTGGTCGGCGTGCTGACCCGCCACCCGAGCCGGCTGCTGAGCGTGCTGATGGCGTTCGACCCGCACCTGGGCAACGACGCCGCGGCGAACCCTTGGTCGCACGCCCTCTGGATGTTTGGCGCCGACATCTTCGCGGCGGCGACGCCCGTCCTGCCGTTCGTGTTCTTCCCTATCGACACCGCGCGGTCCGTGTCATTGGGTATCACCACGCTGCTCCTGCTGCTGCTCGGCGTGGGCCGGGGCGTGATCGCGCACCGTAACGTGGCGCGCACGGCGCTGGAGACGCTCGGCGTGGCGACGGCCGCGGCGGTCGCCGGCGTGCTCATCGGACGGCTGGTCGGCGGCGGCTGAGGGCGGCCCGCGGGGACATCGGCTGGCCGCTCACCCGGCCGGGCTAGGACGGCGCGGTCGCGGGATGGGAGCGCGGCACGACTTGCGCCAGGCGCCCCACGACCACCTGCCGGTGCGTGTAGTCGTGGGTACGCAGGTCGAAGGTGCCCGCGCAGGTGTAGAGGGTCAGTCGCGGCTCGGGCGTGGGCTGGAGGAAGCCGCGGTCGTCGTTGCGGACGATGCGCGTGTCGGCGACGACCCAGTCGAAGCGGTAGCTCGCCGTGTAGACGTAGACCACGTCGCCGGGCCGTAGCTCGTGCAGCCGCGCGAACACGTGGCCCGCGTTGATCGTCTCCAGGTGGCCGTTGTAGACGCTGTTGCCGGGCTGGCCGGGATTGGCCGAGTCGGCGTGATGGCCGACGTCGAAGGACGGCACCTGGTACTCGCCCCCCTGGAGCCCCACGTCCATCACCGACGAATCGACGCCGATGCGGGGAATGCTCATCCAGGTCGCGCGTTCGCCCAGCGCCTTGGTGGCCGCCAGACGGAGGCCGCGGTTGGCGCCGTCGCTGGCCGTGCCCCCGACGGCCGCGTCATCCCAACGGGCGGGCAAGTCCTCGTGCGGCCCGGGCGGGCGCTGCACGAGGTGCTGTTGCTCCTGCCACTGCGCGTAGAGCAAGGTGGCCGCGCCCCCGAGCAGCGCCACCAGCCCAAGGGCCAGGAGCGCCGTCGCCATCAGCCTGCGGCCGCACCGTCCGACGCCGGGGCGCCCGCCGGCACGCCGGCGCCCCGGCATGGGGCGCGCGGCGACGCGCATCGCGCGGGGGCGCCCGCTGCCCGGGGGCTTTGGCGGCACGAGTGCCCTCGGCTCCAGGGGGGCCATGTCCCCCCCGCCGCGCGGCTCGGTAGCGAGCGCGCTGGGGTCTGGCGCGCGCCCGCCCCAGCGGCCGCCCGGCGCGGCGTGCTCGAGCCACGCCGTCCAGGCGCCCGCCCCGGCCGGGCGGGACGGCGGGACGGCCGAGGCGGGCGGTGCGTCGTCAGGGCCGCGCGGGGCGGGCGAAGCCGACCCGCGGCCGGTGGGCGGTGTTGCGCACTGCATGTCTACAGCCAGTGTGCGGGCCCCCGAGCGCGAATGGGCGGGCTTGTAACTCCTTTGTGCGACCCGCGTCACACTCGCCGTCGGGCGCTTACAGAGTCGATACGACCCGCGCCGCGCCGGCTGGGCTTCGCTACGATTCATGGCGTCGGCCGCTTACCGCGTGGCGGCGGTTCGCGCGCCCCCGCGACGCGTCCCGGCACGACGCCACATCCCAGAGGAGGCGCATCCACGTCGATGAACAGAGTGAAAGCGGTCGCCGCCGTGGGAACGGCCCTGGCGCTGTTTCTGAGTTTGATTGGGCATACCCTGGCGGGCGACGCGACCTATGGAGTGGTGGACACGAGCCCCCCGCCCGCGCCGACGGTCGCGCAGATCTCGCCCCGCACCCCGGCCGGGCCGGAGCAGCCCGGGGCGAGCGACATCGCGCCCGTCGTCCACGACGAGCAGCCGCGGCCGGCGAGTACCGTCGCCGCTGCGCCGGTCGGCCGGGACTCGACCGACGTGGCGAGCGGGGCGCCGGCTGGGCCGGCTCCCCGGGAGCACGGCCCGGTCGCCCGCGTGGTGGGCGGCGGGCCCGGCGGGCCAGCCGCGCTGTCCGGTGGCGGGCCGGCGGGGGCGCCGCCGCCCGTGGCGCTCCACGGGGCCGTCGACGCCGGGATCAGTCCGCCCGCCGTCATGGGCCCGGCGCCGACCAGGGACCTGCGGGTCGCCGTCGTCCCGCCGAGCGTGAGCACGCTGGGGCCGAGCGGCCCCGCCAGCACGCCGATCGTCTACGCGACGCCGAGCCTGCCGGCGAGCACGCCTATCCGCAGCACCAGCACGCCGGTCGTGCCCGCGGCAACGCCGGCGCTCCCGAGTAGCGGGCCGACGGCCATCCCTCCATCCGGCGGGTCCACGGGCGCGGTGGCGGCGGTCAGCCCGCCGGGCGCGTACAGCGGGCCGCAGGGACCCGGCGGCGGTAGCGGGGCCACGGGGCCGGGCGCGGGCGGCGCGGTGGTGCTGGCCGGCTTGCCGAGCCAGCGCGGCGTGCCGCCCGGGGGCGGCAGCTCGCCGCCCGGCGGCTCCGCCTGCGGCGGTGGCGTTACGCCGCCGGGTGGCACGACGGGCGGGATGCCGGGCGGGGGCTGCGGCGGCGGGGGGAGCGGCACCGGCTGTGCCTGGCCGGTCGGCTCGACCGGCGGGACCGTGCCGGGCGGCAGCGGGCCGTGCGGCACGGGTGGTGCCGGCCCGTGCGGCGGGTCGAGCGGGATGCCGCCCGGGGCGGCAGGGAGCGGCGGGCCGTGCAGTGGGGGCCGCACCCCGTGCACCTGGCCGGGCGGGGCGCCGCCTGGCGCGCTAGCGGGCGGGGGCAGCCTGTGCGGCGCGGTCAGCGGCACGACCTGCACCTGGTCGAGCGGGGCTTCGGCGACCGGCCCTGGCGGCGGCCCGAGCGCGTGCGGAGCGGCGCCACAGGGTGCGGGCAGCGCGAGCGCGCCGTGCGACCTTCGCGCCAGCACGGTGAGCGGCGCCAATGGTGGCGCGCGCGGGAGCGGCGGCGCCTGCGAGGAGGCCCTGGCGCATCCCGCGGCGCCCCGCATCGACAGCGCGCCGGCCGTTCCTGCCGCGCCGCCCGCGCCGCCGGAGGAGGCCGTCGGCCGGCGCGTGGAGCGGCCGGTTCCCGCCGAAGACGAGCTAGTGGCCGCCCCGGGCGCGCCCGGGCGGGCCGGCGGCCTGCCGCCGCTGGCCGCCGCAGTGCCGCTGAGCAGTCTCGGCTTCGTCCTGACGGCCGGCGGGCTGTGGCTGCGGCGCCGCTGGGCGGCGTGAGGCTGCCTGCCCCCGACTCTCGGAGGCGGCTGGACGCGCTTCCGGGATGATCGATCCCTGCGATGGCGGCTGGCGGCGGGGATGAGTCCGCGCAGGGGCGGGCTCGGCCGAGTCAGCCAAGCCCGCCCCTGCGCGGTGCGTCGGCTTAGACGTCGAGGTTCTGGACCTTGGCGGCGTGGGTCTGGATGAACGTGCGGCGGGGGGCCACGGCGTCGCCCATCAGCTTCAGGAAGATCTCGTCGGCGTGGACCGCGTCTTCCAGATCGACCTGCAGCAGCGTGCGCGTGGCGGGGTTCATGGTGGTCTCCCAGAGCTGCTCGGGGTTCATCTCGCCGAGCCCCTTGTAGCGCTGGATGGGCACTTCCTTGCCGCCGTTCTTCTTCTGGAGCTGCGCCACCAGCTCGTCGCGCCGCTTGTCGTCGTAGATCCACTCCTGCTCGTTCCGCCCCGTCTGGATGCGGTAGAGCGGCGGCTGCGCGATGAACAGGTGGCCGCCCGCGATCAGCGGCTCCAGGTTGCGGAAGAAGAAGGTCAGCAGCAGCGTGCGGATGTGCGAGCCGTCCACGTCGGCGTCGCACATGATGATGATGCGGTTGTAGCGCAGCTTCTCGATGTTGAAGCGCTCGCCGATGTCGGTGCCGAGCGCCGTGATCAGCGCCCGGATCTCCTCGTTGGCGAGCATCTTGTCCTCGCGCGCCCGCTCGACGTTCAGGATCTTGCCGCGCAGCGGCAGGATGGCCTGGAAGCGCCGGTCGCGGCCCTGCTTGGCGCTGCCGCCCGCGCTGTCGCCCTCCACCAGGTACAGCTCACAGCGGGTCGGGTCGCGCTCCGAGCAGTCGGCCAGCTTGCCGGGCAGGGTCATGCCCTCCAGCGCGCTCTTGCGGATGATCAGGTCTTTCGCGCGCTGGGCGGCCTCGCGGGCCTTCGCCGCGGTCAGGCACTTCTCGATGATGCGCTTGGCATCGTTCGGGTTGTTCTCCAGATACTCCTGCAGGCCCTCGCGCGCCACGCCCTCGACCTGCGTGCGCACCTCGCTGTTGCCGAGCTTGCCCTTGGTCTGGCCCTCGAACTGCGGGTCCTGCAGCTTCACGCTGACGATCGCCGTTAGCCCCTGGCGCGTGTCGTCGCCGGTGATCGAGAGCTTGTCGTTGTCCTTGAGTACGCCCAGCTTGCGCGCCCAGGTGTTCAGCGTGCTGGTCAGCGCCGTGCGGAAGCCCGTCAGGTGCGTGCCGCCGTCCACGGTGTTGATGTTGTTGGCGAACGAGAACACCGACTCGGTGAAGCCGTCGTTGTACTGCAGGGCGATCTCGACGGCCGTGCCGTTCACCTGCTTGTCGACGTACATCGGCCGCGGGTGAATCGGCTGGCGGTTCTGGTTCAGGTGGCGCACGAACGAGACAATGCCGCCCTCGAAATAGAACGTGTGCTCGCGGTCCTGGCGGTCGTCCGCAAAGGTGATGCGCAGACCCTTCGTCAGGTAGGCCATCTCGCGGAAGCGCTGCAGCAGCGTGTCGTACTGATAGTCCAACGATTCGAAGATGGTGGCGTCGGCCAGGAAGCTGATGCGCGTGCCCGTGCCCACGGCCTTGCCGACCGCCTGCATCGGCGCCTTCGGCACGCCGCGCTCGTACTCCTGCACCCACAGCTTGCCGTCGCGGCGCACCTCGGCGCGCAGCCAGGTGGAGAGCGCGTTCACCACCGACACGCCCACGCCGTGCAGGCCGCCCGACACCTTGTAGCCGCCGCCGCCGAACTTGCCGCCCGCGTGCAGGATCGTCATCACGACTTCCAGCGCCGGTCGGCCGGTCTGGGGCTGGATGTCGACGGGAATACCGCGGCCGTTGTCATCGACGGTCACGACGTTGTCGGTGCCGATCGTCACGCGGATGGAGTCGCAGTAGCCGCCGAGCGCCTCGTCGACCGCGTTGTCCACCACCTCGTACACCAGGTGGTGGAGGCCGCGCTGGTCGGTGCTGCCGATGTACATGCCCGGCCGCTTGCGCACGGCCTCCAGGCCTTCCAGCACGGTAATGTCGGCGCCGCTGTACCCCGATTGCGTCGGCGGCGTTCGCTTCACTGGCTCAGCCAAACTCTCAACCCTCCGGTCTAGTAGCGCGGCGCGGGGCGCGCGGGATGCGGCTCGCGCCTGGGCGCCGATGGTTCGTCGTCAGGCGAGGACGAGGATGCGCCTCGAAGCGGCGGACGCTGGGCGATGACCGCCGTGGCTCGACGGCAGGCGAGGAGAGGTCCAGCTCGCGAATTCAGGCGCGCTCACAACAATATTCTAGCAAACCGATGCCTATATATTAAAGAAGGCGCTCGGGCCCGCGGCACCCCCGAAACGGGCGCCGGAGCCAGGCGCGGCGCGGCCTTATGGTCTGTCATGCGACACGCCGGTCGTGCCCCGGGGCCATCGCGGGCAGCGGTCGACCGGCGGCCGGCGTGGGCGCGCGGGGGCTCGGCGGCGCCGAGCGGCACGCGGCCTGCAACGTAGCCGCTGCCGCTATCCTGGTTGGTACACTGAGGGTAACGGACTCGCGCCTCGCCGAGAGGAGACCGCTATGACGTCGCCTGCCCGGACCGCGGTCGATCCGCAGGTCCACGAGCTTGCCCAGCAACTGCGGGTGGATAGCATCCGCGCCACCACCGCCGCCGGCTCGGGCCACCCCACGTCGTCGATGTCCGCGGCGGACCTGATGGCCGTGCTGCAAGCGCGCTACCTGCGCTATGACTTCGCCAACCCGAAGAACCCGAACAACGACCACTTCCTGCTGTCGAAGGGGCACGCGGCGCCGCTGCTCTACGCGTTCTACAAGGCCGCCGGGGCGATCGACGACGCGGAGCTGCTGACGCTGCGCAAGTTCGGCAGCCGCCTCCAGGGCCACCCGGTGCCCGTGCTGCCGTGGGTGGACGTGGCGACGGGCTCGCTCGGGCAGGGGCTGCCGATCGGCGTCGGCGTCGGGCTGTCGGGGCAGTACCTAGAGCACGCCTCGTACCGCGTGTGGGTCTTGCTGGGCGACAGCGAGATGGCCGAGGGCTCCGTCTGGGAGGCGTTCGACCACGCTGCGCACTACCGCCTGGGCAACCTGATCGCGATTGTCGACGTGAACCGGCTCGGCCAGCGCGGCGAGACCGAGCTGGGCTGGAACACGCGCGCCTACGCCGAGCGCGCCCGCGCCTTCGGCTGGCACGCCATCGAGATCGACGGCCACGATCTGGAGGCCATCGACCAGGCGTACGCCGAGGCGACGGCGCACACGGACGGGCCGGTGGCCATCATCGCCAAGACCGTGAAGGGCAAGGGCGTCTCGTTCCTGGAGAACAAGGAGGGCTGGCACGGCAAGGCGCTCAGCGCTGACGAGGCGAAGCGGGCGCTGAGCGAGCTGGGCGGCGAGCGCCACCTGGTGGTGAAGCCGCAGTTGCCCCCGAGCAACGGCGCCCCGCACCTCGGCCGCGAGCCGCTGAAGCTCCCCACCTACGAGCAGGGCAAGAGCATCGCCACCCGCAAGGTGTACGGCGAGGCGCTGCGGGCGCTGGGCGCGGCGCGCGCCGACGTGGTGGCCCTCGACGCCGAGGTGAGCAACTCGACCTATGCCGAAGACTTCGCCGAGGCGTACCCCGACCGCTTCTTCGAGATGTACATCGCCGAGCAGCAAATGGTCGCCGCGGCGGTCGGCCTGCAAGTTCGCGGCTGGGCGCCGTTCGCCTCGACGTTCGCCACGTTCTTCACCCGCGCCTACGACTTCATCCGCATGGCGGCCATCTCGCGCGCGAATGTGCGGCTGTGCGGCTCGCACGCGGGCGTGGCCATCGGCGAGGACGGGCCGTCGCAGATGGCGCTCGAAGACCTGGCCATGATGCGCGCGGTCCACGGCAGCATGGTGCTGTACCCGTGCGACGGCAACCAGACGGCGAAGCTCGTCGCGGCGATGGCGGACCACACGGGAATCAGCTATTTGCGCACGACGCGCGGCGCCACGCCCGTGATCTACGGTACCGACGAGGAGTTCCCGGTGGGCGGCAGCAAGGTGCTGCGCCGGTCGGACCAGGATCAGGTGGCGGTGATTGGCGCGGGCGTGACGCTGCACGAGGCGCTGGCGGCGCATGACACGCTTAAGGGCGAAGGCATCGCCATCCGCGTGATCGACGCCTACTCGGTGAAGCCGATCGACGCGGCCACGCTGCGGCAGGCGGCGCGTGACACCGGCGGCCGGCTCGTGGTGGTCGAGGACCACTATCCGGAGGGCGGGCTGGGCGACGCGGTGCTCGACGCCTTCGCGGCCGCCGGCGATGCCGCGCCTGCCAAGGATGGCGGCGCTGGGGCGGGCGCACCGGCCGATCCGGCGGCGCTGCCGCGCGTGGTGAAGCTCGCCGTGCGGGAGATGCCCACGTCGGGCAAGCCCGCCGAGCTGATGAATGCGGCCGGCATCTCCGCGCCGCACATCGTCGCCGCCGTGAAGGAGCTACTCGGCAAGTAAGGAGCGTTCGTCTTGCTCGACCAGTCGCCGCCTGGCGTGCCCCTGCCGCTCTATCCGGCGCTGTCGCGGCCCGCGCGCCTGAACCCGAACGTACCGGTGGTGCGCGAGCCGCGCCAGCCGCGGCCCGACTGGCTGAAAGTGCGCTTCCCGGGCGGGCCGGAATACCTGCGGCTGCGGCGGCTGATGCGCGACCTCGACCTGCACACCGTCTGCGAGGAAGCGCGCTGCCCGAACATGGGCGAGTGCTGGGAGCAGGGCACCGCCACGCTGATGCTGCTCGGCGACGTCTGCACGCGCGCCTGCGGCTTCTGCTCGGTGACGACTGGCCGCCCCACGGGGCTCGACACGGCCGAGCCGGCGCGCGTGGCGGAGGCGGTGGCGCGCATGGGGCTGCGGCACGCGGTGCTCACGTCGGTGACGCGCGACGACGTGCCGGACGGCGGCGCGGCGATCTTCGCGGAGACGATCGAGTGTATCCACGCGCGCGTGCCCGGCTGCTCGGTCGAGGTGCTGATCCCCGACCTGCTCGGCAACTGGGACGCGCTGGCGGTCATCATGGCCGCCCGCCCCGAGATCCTGAACCACAACACCGAGACGGTACCGCGTCTGTATCGCCGGGTGCGCCCCAAGGCCGAGTATGAGCGCTCGCTGGAGCTACTGGAGCGCGCGAAGCTGCTGGCGCCCGACCGCCCCACCAAGTCGGGCCTGATGCTCGGCCTGGGCGAGACGCGCGCCGAGCTGCTGGAGGTCTTTGGCGACCTGCGCGCCGTCGGCTGCGACATCCTGACGCTCGGCCAGTACCTCCAGCCGACCCCCCGCCACCTGCCCATCGAGCGGTACGTCTCGCCCGACGAGTTCGCCGCGCTGCGCCGTGAGGCGCTTGCCCTCGGCTTCCCCCACGTCGAGGCCGGCCCCCTCGTCCGCAGCTCCTACCACGCCCGCGAGCAAGTCGACGCGCTGCAGCCGCACTGACCGTCTCGGCGCCGCGGCTATCCCGTTGGGTCTGGGCGCGCGCTCCGCGTAGAATCAGCCAAAAGCTGGATGCCGTACCGTAGCGAGGTGCCCGATGGACACGATCACCAAGTTGAGTAGCAGGGGCCAGGTCACCGTCCCCAAGAGCGTGCGCGACGCGCTCGGCCTCCGACCGGGCGACGAGATTGAGTTCGTCAAGGACACGATGGGATTCCGCGTGCAGAAGCGGGTGGATGGCTCGCGATTCGCGCGGTGGCGCGGCCATTTCAAGGACTTAGAAGGCCAGGACCCCGATGAACTGATCGAGCAGTGGCGCGGCGAATGATCACCGCGGTGGACACCAACATAGTGCTGGACGTGATGATCCCGGATGCCCCACACCATCACGAATCTGAGCGCGCTCTGATGGAAGCCAATGCTTCTGGACCGCTAATAATCAGCGAACCTGTCTACGCAGAGCTAGCCAGCCGGTTCCCTCACCAGCGGGAGTTCGACCAATTCCTGGCGGACGCGCGCCTGCGATTCGAGCCATCCCTGCCCGCCGCGCTCCATGCTGGTGGCGTGGCCTGGGGGATGTACATTCGCCGGCGACCCACGGGGCTCGAATGCCCTCAGTGTGGCGCCCAGCAGAGCACGCGCTGTCCGCAATGCGGGGCGAGCAGCCAGCCACGGCAGCATCTCAGCGCCGACTTCATCGTCGGCGCCCACGCGCTCTTACAGGCAGACCGACTCCTGACGCGCGACCGCCGCTACTACCGCACCTACTTCCCGACGCTCCAGCTCGGCTGACGCCCGCTCTCTCTCGGCACTCAGGCTACCCGGCGAACAGGAGAACACATGGCCGCGCCATCGCCCCGCTACCGTCTGCGCGCCACGCTGCTGCCGGAGGGCGACCGCGCGGTCGACCTGTGGGTAGCCGACGGGCGCCTGACGTTTGCGCCGCAGGATGGCGCCGAGGAGCTAGCGCCGGCGGGCGGCTATGCGCTGGCGGGGCTCGTGGACTGCCACGCGCACCTGACGCTCGACGCGGGCAACACCGGCCTGCCGCTGGGGAGCGCCGAGCTGGTCGCGGCTAACCGGCGTGGGTATCTCGACGCGGGCGTGCTGCTGCTGCGCGACATCGGCGCGGTAAGCGACGCGACGCTCGGCCTGCCCGCCGGCGACGGCCTGCCCCGCGTGCAGCCGGCGGGCCGCTTCCTCGCGCCGCCGGGCGGGTACTTCGGCATTCAGCAGGAGACGGCCGCCGCCGATCTGGCCCAAGTGGCGGTGCAGCAGGTCGCGGGCGGCGCGCGCTGGGTGAAGATCATCGCCGACTGGCCGCACGATGGCACCGGTGCGCTCGTCGATCTGGCGCGCGGCGCCGTGAACTACCCAGTCGAGGCCGTGCGGCAGGCCGTCGCGGCGGTCCACCGCGCCGGCGGGCGCGTGGCGGTCCACGCCATCGCGCGGGGCGGCATCGCGCTTGGCGTCGCCGCGGGCGTGGACAGCATCGAGCACGCCTGGGCGCTCGACGACGCGCTCCTCGATGGGATGGCGGCGCAGGGAATCGCCTGGACGCCCACGGCGGCGATCAGCCTCGGCTGGCTGCGCAACGCCGCGGCGATGGGGGAGCGAGAGACGGCCGCCTGGCTGGGCGAGTGGGCCGAGCGGTTCCGCGCGCTGCTGCCCCGTGCCCGCGCGCTCGGCGTGCCGGTGCTGGCTGGGACCGATCTGCTGCCGCCGGGCGGCGTGGCCTACGAGGTGGCGGCGCTGCACGAGCTGGGCCTGAGCCCCGCGGACGCGCTGGCCGCCGCGTCCACCGCCGCTCGCGCCTACCTCGGCTACCCGGCGCTCGATGACGGCGCCCCCGCCGACCTCGTCCTCTATCCCGCCGACCCCCGCGACTCCCCCGAGCTACTCCTCCACCCCTCGCTCGTCATGCTCGGCGGCCAGATCGTACGCCGCGGGGGCTGAAGCACCGCTCAGCGGCGGGGCGGGATCTTCTCGAGGAACTGGATGACCTCGTCGTGGCCGTGGACCTGGCCCGCCTTAGGCTGGCGCGGGGCGTAGCGGCGCTCGCCCGTGACGCCCGCGACCTCGGCGCGGCCCGCGGGCGCCTCGAAGCGCTCGATCTCGTCGAGCAGCGCGGCCACCGCTTGATCCTGGGGCACGCGGCGCACGGGGCGCCCCTGCTTGTAGATCATCACCGCGTCCTTGCCGCCGACCACCGCCAGGTCGGAGCCGGACGCCTCGCCGGGGCCGTTCACGACGCAGCCCATTACGGCCACCCGGAGCTGCTTCTTCACGCCTTGCAGCGCATCTTCGACCGATTGAGCCAGGGCCACCTGGTCCACCTCGGCGCGGCCGCAGCTCGGGCAGGCAGTGAGCACCGGCCCACGGGCGCGGATCTCCAGGCTCTTCAGGATCTCGTAGGCGACTTTCACCTCGTCGGTCTTGTCGGGCGTGTTCAGCGAGACGCGCAGCGTGTCGCCGATGCCGTCGTAGAGCAGTGTGCCGATGCCGACCGACGACTTGATGGCGCCGCTCCAGGCGGTCCCGGACTCGGTCACGCCGAGGTGCAGCGGATAGTCCACCTGCTGCGACAGCAGGCGGTAGGCGCGCACCATCTGCGGCACGTCACTGAACTTCACCGAGATGATGATGTCGTGGAAGTCCAGCTCTTCCAGCAGGCGCACGTAGCCGGTGGCCGACTCGACGGCCGCCTCGGGCGATGGGTAGCCGTACTTGTCGAGCAGCCGCTTGTCGATGCTGCCCGCGTTCACGCCGACCCGGATGGGGATGCGCGCCTCGCGGCAGGCGTCCACCACCTGCTGCACGCCGGCCATGCCGTCGCGGTACAGGATGTTGCCGGGGTTGATGCGGATCTTGTCGGCGCCCTGGGCGATCGCTTCGAGGGCCAGGAGATAGTCGAAGTGGATGTCGGCGACGAGCGGGATGTGGATGCGCGGTTTGATGCGGCCAATGGCCTGCGCGGCCTCCTTCGTCGGCGCGGCGACACGGATGACCTCGCAGCCGGCCTCTTCGAGGGCGTGGATCTGTGCGACCGTCGCCTCCACGTCCTTCGTGTCGGTGTCGCACATCGATTGCACCACGATGGGCGCATCGCCGCCGACCGGCACGTTGCCGATCCACACCTTGCGTGTCGGGCGCCGCTCGATCGTCGTCATGCTGTGTTGCTCCTGCCCGGCCGTCGGGTGTCCCGACGTGCCCAGTTGCCGGCGCGCGCACCAGGTACGGCCGGGCGGCAGGGGACGAGCCCCTGCCCTACCTTCTGGCGTCTGTGACCTGGCGGGGCGCTGGCCCCGGCCGGCGGCGGGGGACGAGCCCCTGCCCTACGTCTCCGTTCGGCCTGCGACTGAAATCAGACTGCGTCGCATTCCGGGCTATCAAATGCCTAGGCGGTCTTGCTGGCCGCTGGGTCGAAGCTCTGGATGCGCGCGGCGGCGGCGTCGACGTCGGCGTCGCGCGTCGAGGCGCCGGCCGTCAGGCCGACGCGCCGCGCGCCGGCGAACCACTCGGGGCGTAGCTCGTCCACCGTCTCGACGTGGTGGGTCGGGCAGATGGCACCGCACACGCGGGCAAGCTGCTGCGTGTTCGAGCTGTGCTTGCCGCCCACGACCACCATCACGTCCACGGTGCGCGCGATGTCGGCCGCCTCCTCCTGCGCCAGCTGCGTCCAGGTGCAGATGCGCCCCTGGTTCTGGAACTCGTCGCACTTGGTCGCCAGGATCGCGCACGCCTTGTCGTAGTCGGCCTGCAGCACCGTCGTCTGGGCCAGCGCCGCGATCTTCGGGAAGTGGGGCAGCGCCGCCGCCTCGTCCGCCGACTCGATGATGATGCCATGCTGCGTATAGGCGATGGTGGCCTTCGACTCGGGGTGCTGGCGGTGGCCGAACAGGATGACCTGGAAGCCCTCGTGCTCCCACTCGGCGGCGCGGCGCTGCACGCGCTGGACGATGGCGCAGCTCGCGTCGATCAGGTTGAGCCCTTGTGCCCGGGCGCGCTCGTAAGTCGCCGGGCCCTCGCCGTGGGCGCGCACCAGCAGCGTCGCCCCGGCCGGCAGCGTCTGCTCCAGTGGGTGGGCGACCGTGATGCCCTTCGCCTGTAGCTCGGCGATGGCCGGGCGATTGTGGATCAGCTCGCCCGTCATGTAGATGGGGGCGCTGGTCTGCTCGCGCGCCTGGAGCGCCAGCGTCCAGGCCTGCTTCACGCCGCCGCAGAACCCGCCGTACCGCTCCGCTCGCACGATCTCCATGCCGCCCCCTCGCGTCGCGCCAGCGCGCAGCCGGCCTCGGGTTGCCGGCGCGACGACTCGCAGAATTCTACCACAGCGCCTGCCTCGGACCGATGCGCGGCGCGCATGCGGCGGCCTGCTCGGTGCAGCGGCGCGCGGTGGACGGCCGGAGTGCCGCCGGCACGGCGCGCCTTGACGGCCGGCGGCGGCGATGCTACTCTGGCGCCACTGACCGGCGGAGGCGGCACTGGCGGGCTGGCCGTGTTCACGTCCGAACGCCGCGCCGGGGGAGAAGGATGATGAGGATGGGACGGCGACTCCTGGGGCTGGGCATTGTCGCGCTGGCGAGCGTGCTGGTCGGCTCGCTGGGCGCGGCAGCGGTGGCGCCGAGCAGCGCCGCGGCGCCGGCGGCCGCGCCCGCTCGGCAGACGACGACGCTGCGCGTGGCCTACTTGCCGATCGCCGGCAACATGGACGTGCTGCTGGCACGCGACCAGGGCTGGTTCACCGAGGAGGGCCTGGCCGTCGATCTGACGGCGATGGCGGGGGGCGCCGAGATCCTGCCCGCGCTGATCGGCGGCTCGCTCGACCTGGGAACGCTGAATGTGGTCACGCACATCCTGGCGGAGGACCAGGGCTTCCGCGCCAGGGCCGTGGCCGGCGTGCAGGTGGAGCGCCGGGGCCTGCCGCCGATCCACGGGATCGTGGTGCGGGCCGACTCGCCGATCCAGAGCGGCCGGGACCTCGAAGGCAAGACGATGGCCACGAACACCCTGAACAACATCGACCACATCATGCAGCAGGTGTGGGTCCGACAGCAGGGCGGCGACCCCAGCCGCGTCAATTTCGTCGAGGTCCCGTTCCCGCAGCAGCCTGCCGCGCTGGCCCAGTCGCGGGTCGACGCCATCGGGCCGGCCGAGCCGTTCGTGACCATCGCCGTCGACCAGGGCGGGCGAATGCTCGCGGCCCACTACCTCGACGTCAACGACGTGACGCTGCTCGCCTACTACGGCGCCACCGACGACTGGCTCGGCCGCAACGCGGACCTGGCGCAGCGCTTTCACCGCGTCATCCAGCGGGCCGACGACTTCCTGTTCGGCAATCCCGACGAGCTGCACGCGGCGGCCGTCCGCTACCTGAACATGGACCCCGCCGTGGCCGCGCGGATCGGCTACGGCGAGAACACCCCCCGCGTGGACCCCGCCGGCATCCAGTGGTGGATCGATACGGTGCGCAGCTTCAATCTGACCAGCAACCAGCTCAACCCGCAGGACTTCATTTACGAGACCGTGCGCTGATGGCGCGCGGCTGGCTACTGAAGACCGAGCCCGGGGAGTACGCATTCGCCGATCTCCAGCGGGACGGGACGACGCCCTGGGACGGCGTGCGCAACCCGCAGGCGCAGAAGAACATGCGCGCCATGGCCGTGGGCGACCGCTGCGTGATCTATCATACGGGCGACGTGCGGGCGTGCGTGGGCCTGGCCGAGGTGGCGCGGGCCGCCTATCCTGACCCCGCCCACGCGACGGGCCGCTGGTGCCTGGTGGACGTGCGCGCGGGGGCGCCCCTCGCGCGGCCGGTGCCGCTCGCCGTGCTCCGCGCCGATCCCCGCTTCGCCGATAGCCCGCTGCTGCGCCAGGGCCGTCTTTCCGTGGTGCCGCTGACGGACGACCAGTGGGAGGCGCTGTTGGCGCTAGCCGGCGATACGGGTGGCTAGCAGAGCCGTCGCGTGGCTCATCGGGGCGCGGAGCCCCGCCCGCCCTGGCGGCGCGCGCGGCGGCGGCCGGGGGCGCCGTCGCGGCGGGCGGGCCGCGAGGAGCGGGGCGCGGGGCCGCATCCTGGCTGTGATATTTGGCTGGAGCGTGTGCCTGGGGGCCGCGGTGGCCGCGATCGCCGTGCCGCTCGCGGGGGCGGACGCTCTAGCCGACTTGCTGGACCAGCAGGTGCCCGGCTGGCTGGCGGCGTATCAGGTGCCGGGCGCGGCCATCGCTGTGGTGGAGCACGGCGAGCCGGCGTGGACGCGCACCTACGGCTGGGCGGATGCCCCCGGCGGCGCTCCCGTCACGGCCGATACGGTGTTTCAGGCCGCCTCTGTCTCCAAGTCGGTCACGGCCTGGGGCATCATGCGCCTCGTGCAAGACGGCCGGCTGGCGCTCGACGCCCCGGTCGAGCGCTACCTGACGCGTTGGCACCTGCCGCCATCCCGCTTCGACGCGTCGGGCGTGACCGTGCGACGCCTGCTCAGCCACATGGCAGGGCTGTCGGTGCCGGGCTACCCGGGGATAGATCCCGATCAGCCCCTGCCCACGCTGGAGGAGTCGCTGTCGGGCACGGCCGGCGACGTGGGGCCGCTCGAAATCGTCGCGCCGCCGGGCGCGGCGTGGCGGTACTCCGGCGGCGGATTCACGCTGCTGCAGGTCCTGGTCGAGGAGGTGACCGGCCGCCGCTTCGCCGACTACATGCAGGATGCCGTGCTTGCGCCGCTCAGCATGGCGCACAGCGGCTTCGCCTGGACGCCCAGCCTGCAGGCCGGGCTGGCCGAGGGGCACGTCGCGACGGGCGTGCCCCTGCCGAACTATCGGTATGAAGCGGAGGCCGCGGCGGGCCTCTACACCACGGCGCCGGACCTCGCGCGCTGGGTCGCCGCGGGCATGGCAGGTGCGGATGGAGAGCCGCCCGGGCGGGGCGTGCTGACGCCAGCGAGCGTGCGCCAGCTCTTCACGCCGCAGGCCGGCACGGAGCCAAGCTACGGGCTGGGCGTGTTCACGCCGCAGATCCCGAAAGGGCCACGGTGGGTGTGGCACGCGGGCTTCAATCGCGGCTGGCGGGCCTACTTCGCGGCACTGCCGGACCGCGGCGCGGGCCTGGTGGTGCTCACGAACGCCGATACCGGCTGGGCGCTGGTCGAGGCGGTGGCGCGCGCCTGGGGCGACGCGCTCGGCGTCGGGCCGGCGCCGACCGAGCTGCCGCGCGAGGAGCCCGTGAGCGCCAGCGCGCCGTAGCGAGCTGACAGACTGCTGTGGGCCTGCGGGCCGCTAGTCCAGGCCGGCGAACAGGTCGGCGTCCTTCTCGCCGGGCGCGGGCGTGGGGTGGACGCGGATGAAGTAGGCGGTGCCGAACGCGACGCGCCGCACGTCTGGCGGGATCTTCAGCCACCAGCTTTCCGGCTCGATCTGGGAGCGGTGGGCGGCGAGCGCCTGGCGCTGGATCTCGACGTAAGGCGACACGTCGATGGCGCAGGTCGCGTCCTTCTTGGCGATCCCCCAGCGCCGGTTGTAGCGACGGCGGCGCGTGAGCCAGCTCTCCTCGAAGCCGGCCTCGATGAGCATGCGCGCGATCTTGTTCCAGTTGCTGCGCACGGAGGCGATGCTGTACAGCCGCGCGGGCGACCAGGGCGGGCCGGCGTCGGGGTACTGCGCCGGGTCGCCGGCCGCGAAGAAGGCGCGCTCGGTCACGGGATAGCACTTGACGTGGTCGGGGTGGCCGTAGCCGCTGCGGTTGGGCTCGGTGACGACGACCTGGGGCTGCAGCTCGCGGATGACGCGCACCAGCCGGCCGGCGGCCTCGTCCAGGTCGGCGTTGCAGAAGGCCGCCGGGTGGTTGTTCGCCTCCCAGCCCTCCATGCCCGAGTCGCGGTAGCCCAGCAGGCGCAGCTCGGCCACCTTCAGGATGCGACACGACTCGCGTAGCTCGGCCAGGCGGATGTCGCGCAGGCGCGGCTTCGCCTCTTCGGGGTCGAGGTCCGGGTCGAGGACCTCGCCCTCCTCGCCGCCCGTGCAGGTCACTACGGCCGTGGGCACGCCGAGGGCGCCGTAGCGCGCGAGCAGGCCGCCGGTGGCGCTCGCCTCGTCGTCGGGATGGGGGCGCACCACCATCAGGCGCACGCCAGTAGGCATGGGTCGTCTCCTCGGTTGGTTTCGTCAGGGCGCGCGATCGGCGTCGGCCAGGGCCGGCAGCGGCGCGTGGCGCCGCCCGGGCCAACGGGGCCGGGGCAGCGCGTGGACGTCGGGCAGCAGGTAGCCCGCCAGCAGCAGGCAGACGCCCGGCGCCATCGCCAAGTAGAGATAGCTGTGCTGGCCCAGGCGCGTGAGCGTGCCGCCGCTGGCGACCACTAGCGTGCCCGCCGCGATCAGCAGCGTCGCGGCCACGCGCCGGTTCCAGCCGCCGCGCCAGGCCCGCCAGGCCGAGAGCAGGGCGCCGCCGACGACCACCAGCGTCCCGGCCACGTTCAAGCTGATGGTCAGCACGATCAGCGCCGGGCCCTTCTCGAGCGCCGCCCAGCCCTCCGCGCGCAGCGCCGTGGGGTCGACCGGCGTCGCGGCCACGAGCACGCCGGCCAGCGCGCTCAGCAGCAGCAGCGTCGTCAGCGCGGCGCTCGCCACGCGGCGCGGCGCCAGCAGGAACAGCGTGCCCAGCCCAAGATAGGCGGCGACGAGCGTCGCGCCGGAGAAGTAGTACAGCCGCGCCAGGAACGGGTTCCAGCCGCGCGCCCCCAACACCTCGCAGGCCGCGCCGAGCGCGAACAGGGCGAACGCCGCGACCCAGACTAGCTCGTGCGTGCGGCCGCCGCGCCGGTAGCGCACCACCGCCGTCGCGGTGCAGGCGGCGCTCGCCAGGAGCGCGATCAGTGGAAAGACGATCACGGGCAATCCCACCGGACGGGGCTAAACCGCATCATAGACCCTCTGCCGCAGCCAGTGAACTCCGCGCACACGGCAAATTGGCCGCGACCGGTCGCGACAGTGGGGGCCAGGCTGCCGGGGCGGCGGGCCTCCTTGTTCAGTGTAGCAAGCGCTGCGTGCCGGCGTCCTGAGTGTCCGTGTACCACGCGCGGCCTGCCGGCGTCCTGAGTGTCCGTCTACAATGAAACAATGGCAGCCGAGGAGGAGCGCGATGGTCGCCCAGGAGACCCTATCCGGAGCCGAGTTCGTGCGGCAGCTCAAGGCGGAGATCGCCGCCTCGCCGCTGCTCCGCGTGGACCACCCGTTCGTCAAGGCCGTGAGCGCGGGCACGGCGTCGCGCGAGCTGGTGCGCGAGTGGACGCGGCAGGACTACAAGTTCCGCGCCGCGGTGCCGCGCATCGCCATGCTGCGCTACCTGGCGTGCAGCGATCCGGAGTTCGCGCGTCGCCTCTACGGAGTGGTCGAGGAGGAGACGGAGGGCCTGGCTACCGGCAGCGCCGGGCACATCAACCTGTTTCTGGACTTCGCGGCCGCGCTGGGGCTGAGCCGCGCCGAGCTGGAGCAGGCGCCGCTGCGCCCGGCGACCGCGGCCCACCTGTACTACGCCGAGCTGGTGATCCATACGCTGCCCTGGTTCATCGTCATCGCGGCCCAGCTAGCCGCCGAGGCCACCCTGCCCCCGGCGGCGGCGGCGCTGGCGCGCGGCTTCGTGGAGCACTACGGCCTGCGGCCCGAGGACGTGCGCTTCTTCACGGTACACGTGGAGGCCGACGAGGACCATGGCTCGCTCGCCGAGGAGGTGGCGGTGCGCTACCTGACCACGCCGCCGCTCCAGCAGCTCGCGCGCGAGACGGCCATGCGCCGCCTGGAGCTACAATACGACCTGTGGACGATTGATCTCTGAGGGTGCGGCCGTCTTCGATAGCGGCTTTCAGGACGATTGACGCGGGCCATACCGGCCGGGCGGCGGGGGACGAGCCCCCGCCCTACCCTTGTCGCCCAATGGCCGCCGAAACCGCTGGAGGCGCCAAGAGCGGGGAGGTAGCCTAGCTGCCTCCCCGCTCGATCGTCGTGTGGTGCCTGCGGCGACTGGTATTCGCCGGCAAGCGGCTCCGGCTAGCGGATGCCGCCGGTCATGCCGCGCTGGTCCTCGGCGCTCTCGGTCTTGGGCGGCACGGTCGCCCGGCCGACAGCCTGCACGTTCTCGCCGGAGGTCTCGCCGCCCGCCGCCTCGAGGACCCCACGCGCCTTGCCGTAGCCGTGCTCGTCGGTGCGCACGGTCACCAGGTAGCCGCCGGCCGCGAAGCGCTCGTTGGCCCAGCGCGCCTCTTCCTCGGGCACACCCGCCTTGACGAGTGCGCCCGTGATGCCGCCGACCACGGCACCCGTCACGCCGCCGGTCACCACGCCGGCCAGCCCCGCGGCCAGCGGCCCGACGGCCACGACGGGGCCAATGCCGGGGATCAGCATCGCCGCGGCGCCGAGCAGCAGCCCGAAGATGCCGCCCGTCACCGCGCCCTGGCCCGCCGAGACGTTGTCCCGATCAGTATCGGCGAGCCCGGCGCGGCCCTCCATGCCGCGGCCCATGATGCTGATGTCGTCCTTGTCGTAGCCCGCCGCGCGGAGGGCATCATACGCCCGGTCCGCCGCGCCCCGGTCACGAAAGTAGCCGACTGCGGTGCGATCCATCTCCCTGCCTCCCTCGCGCCGACCGAGGCCCCCGGCCACACTGGCGGGACCGGCCGGCGCCACTCCAAGTTAACGCCACCTGAAAGCGCAGGATGCATGCCAGGCGGCCACCGCGGGCGACGGCCGGTGGGGCGGTGGCGCTGCCGCGAGTCGCCGGACCGCCGCGTCGGAGCGCTTCGGACCGTGTGCTAGAATGAACAAGTACGGTAAGCCCGCCTGCAGCCGCCGGTGGCCCGAACGGGCCCGGCGATTCCCTGCGGCGGGCCCTGGTGGTCGCGGCCGGGTACGACGGGGTTCCCGGGCACGTCGGCTGGTGCCAGCGAACGTGCTCCTGGCCCCGCGGGCGCCCGCCCAAGCAGCAGCAGGAGGACGGCGTGCCAGTCGATCTCGACTCCCTCAACCTCAGCATGGGCAAGAAGGCGCGGATGTACAACCTGTTCTATGCCCACGGGCCCGGGCATGGAATGGGCATGTTCCTGCCCGTGGACCAGGGGCTCGAGCACGGCCCGCGCGACTTCTTTGCCAACCCCGATAGCCAGGACCCGGACTTCGAGATGCGCCTCGCCGAGGCGGGCAACTTCTCGGCGATCGTGTTCCAGATCGGCATCGCCGAGAAGTACTGCTATCCCTACGCCGGCCGCGTGCCGCTCGTGCTCAAGCTGAACGGCAAGACGGAGATCCCCTCCTCCGACGAGGCGTTGTCGCCACAGATCGCCATGGTCGAGGACGCCGTGCGGCTGGGCGCCTCGGCGGTCGGCTACACGCTCTACGTCGGCTCGCCGAAGCAGTCGGAGGACTTCATCCAGTTCGGCCGCATCCGCCTCGAGGCCGAGCGGATGGGGATGCCCGTGATCGTCTGGTCGTACCCGCGCGGCCGGGCGATCGAGGAGAAGGGCGGGCAGCTCACGTCGTGGGCCATCGAGTACGCCGCGCGCGTGGCGGCTGAGCTGGGCGCCGACGTGGTGAAGGTGAACCTGCCTGAATACAGCGCGGAGAAGCACGCCCGCACGCCGAAGGAGTACAGCTCGCGCATGTTCGGCGAGGAAGAGGCGGTGCGGCGCGTGGTGGCCGCGGCCGGCAAGATCCCCGTGCTGGTATCGGGCGGCAGCCAGGTGTCCGACGAGGACGTGCTGCACAAGGCCGAGCTGAGCATTAAGAACGGCGCGACGGGGCTCATCTTCGGGCGGAACGTGTGGCAGCGCCAGTGGGACGACGCGCTGCGAATTACCAACCGCATCCGCGAGATGATGGTAGAATACCGGCAGCGGTGAGCGCCTCGCGCTAGTGTTCCCGCGACGGAGACCCGACGCCGTGGCACCGCGGCGTCGGGCTTTGTTGCGCCGGCCGGCGTGCGGCCGTCCGCCAAGCAAGTGGGTTCCCGTCCTCAATCGCGGTGAGCCGGGTCACACTGTGTCTAACGCGCCTCACCGACCAGGACCGAGCCCGGTATGGAGGCAATGATGCCGAAAACCGACCTAGTGATCCGAGTGGCCGGCGAGGCGGGCGAAGGCGTCCTCAGCACCGGCCAGCTCCTGGTGCAGGCGGCGGCACGCGCCGGTTATCGCGTGCTCACCGACTTTAGCCCGCCCGCCGAGATCAAGGGCGGCTACTCCCTGTTTCAGCTCCGGATTGGCAGCCACCAGTTTTACTCGCGCGGCGATCAGGTGGACGTGCTCCTCTGCATGAACCAGGAGGCGTTCGATCTGAGCATCGACGACCTGGCCGAGGGCGGCCTCCTCATCTACGACCCCGGCGAGCTGCAGCCCCCCACCAGCCCGAGCCGCGAGCAGTACGGCGTGCCGTTCAGCGAGATCGCGCGGACGCAGCTCAAGTTCGAGCTGGGCAAGAACGTCGTGGCGGTGGGCGCGCTGGCCGCACTGTTCGGCCTGCCCGAAGAGTACATTCAGAAGCTGCTGCAGCAGCGCTTCGGCGGCCGCGGCGCCGACATCCTGACGAAGAACGAGGCGGCGCTGCAGGCGGGCCTCGGCTACGTCCGCGAGCACGTCCTGAGCGCGCCGGGCTTCACGGCCGAGCGCTACGCGGTCGAGCGGGGCGAGCCGGCCCGGGACCGCATCGTGCTGTCGGGCAACCAGGCGGTGAGCCTGGGGGCGCTGGCGGCCGGCGTGGAGTTCTTCGCCGGCTACCCGATCACGCCTGCCAGCGACATCATGGAGTTCCTCGCCGCCGAGCTGCCGAAGGTGGGGGGCTCGGTGATCCAGGCCGAGGACGAGATCGCGTCGATCAACATGGTGCTGGGCGCCTCGTTCGCCGGCAAGCGGGCGATGACCTCGACCTCCGGCCCCGGCGTCAGCCTGATGATCGAGGCGCTCGGCCTGGGCGCCATGGCCGAGCTGCCCTGCGTGCTCGTCGACGCGCAGCGCGCCGGCCCGTCCACGGGCATGCCCACGCGTCACGAGCAGGGCGACCTCTTCATGGCGGCGACCGGCGGCCACGGCGACATCCAGCGCATCGTGCTGGCGCCGACCTCCGTGGAGGACTGCTTCTACCAGGTGCAGAACGCCTTCAACCTGGCCGACAAGTACCAGATGCCCGTGATCGTGCTGCAGGACACGGTGCTGGCGGTGCGGAACGAGAGCATCCCGCGGCCCGACCCGAACCGGATTCCGCGGCAGACGCGGCTGCTCTACCAGCCGAATGGCAACGGCCACGGCGCCCCGCCGCCGCACGAGGGCTACTTCTCGCGCTACGCGCTCACGGAGAGCGGCATCTCGCCGGTATCCGTCCCCGGGCAGCCCGGCGGGCAGTACGTGGCGACGGGCCTGGAGCACAGCGAGGAGGGCCGGCCCCGCTACGACCCGGTGACCAAGCGCGAGATGACCGAGAAGCGCATGAAGAAACTGGCCGCCGCGCCGCAGGACGCGCCCGAGGCGGAGTACTGGGGCGACCCGGCGGCGGAGATCGGCATCATCACCTGGGGCTCGACGGCGGGGCCGGTGCAGGAGGCGATCCGCCTGGCGGCGGCGGAGGGCATCCGCGTGGCGGGCATGGCGCCGAAGATGCTCTGGCCGGTGGCCGCGGGCCAGATCGAGCCGTTCCTGCAGGGCAAGCAGGACGTGCTGGTCGCCGAGGTGAACTACAGCGGGCAGTTTGCCGACATTCTGGCGGCGCGCTTCGGGCGCCCGTTCGAGAAGCTAACGGTGTACGCGGGCGAGGCGTTCCGCGTGCGCGACATCCTCGCCGCGATCCGGGCCCAGGCCCGCGCCGCGGTCCGCTAGGGGCAGGAGAGTATGGCTGAGACGATTACGCTGACCCATTCGCTCGACGACTACAAGAGCGACGAGAAGCCGACCTGGTGCCCCGGCTGCGGCGACTTCGGCGTGCTGAACGCGCTCTACAACGCGATGCGGGCGAAGAACTACGACCCGAAGGACGTCGTGCTCGTCTCGGGCATCGGCTGCTCCAGTCGCCTGCCGTTCTTCGTCTCGACGTACGGCTTCCACGGCGTCCACGGTCGGGCGATGCCGATCGCGACGGGCGTGAAGGTGGCGCGGCCGGAGCTCAACGTGCTGGTGCTCGGCGGCGATGGCGATGCCTTCGCCATCGGCGGCGGCCACTTCATGCACGCGGCGCGGCGCAACCTGAACCTGACCTATGTCATCATGGACAACCAGACTTACGGCCTGACCAAGGGCCAGGCGTCGCCCACGGCGCAGCTCGGCTACGTCCACAAGGCGGCGCCCAAGGGCACCGTCGAGGCGCCGGTGAACCCGCTGCTGCTGGCGATGGCCTGCGGCGCGAGCTTCGTGGCGCGCGGCTTCTCGGGCCAGCCGAAGGACCTGGCGCAGCTCATGCTGGCGGGCATCGAGCACAACGGGCTGGCGATCATCGACACGTACAGTCCGTGCCCGACGTTCAACCGCGTGAACACCTTCAAGACCTACCGCGAGGAGGTCGCGCCGCTGCCGGCCGACCACGACCCGCACGACTTCGAGGCGGCGCTGCGCATCGCGGCGAGCCAGGAGCCGCGCTACCTCGGCGTGATCTACCAGCGCGAGGGCCCGAGCTACGACGAGCTGCTCGCGGCACGCAAGACGGGCACCCAGGCCGACCTGCCGCAGCTCCTGGAGAGCCTCTTCGACCGCTACAGCTAGGGCCCAGGCGCAGCCCGCGGGACGAACTGCGCGGCAGCGGCCGACCAGACCGCAGATGGTCTGGTCGGCCGCTGCTACGATGACGACTGCCGCGTCAGGCGCCGAGGGGGTCGAGGCCGACGATGCTGGAGGCCTGGGCGGCCAGGCGGTACAGCTCGAAGGGCTTGACGACGTAGCCGTCGCCGCCCGCCTCGCGGCCCTGCAGGCGCGCGTCGATGCCGCTGCGCGCGGTGCAGAAGAGGATGCGCGCGGCCGCGGTGGTGGGATCGTCGCGCAGCACGCGGGCCACCTCGTAGCCATTCATCTCGGGCATCATCACGTCGAGCACGACGAGCGCCGGGCGCTCAGCCCGTGCCAGGGCCACCGCTTGCTGCCCGTTCGTGGCCGTCGAAACCGCGAAGCGCGGCTCTAGCACGGTGGCTACCATCTCGGCGACATCCGGCTCGTCGTCGACGATCAGCGCGCGCGGCTTGGGCTCCGTCTGCGTGCCGGTCAGCTTGGCCACGTCGCGCTCCCAGGCATGGCGGATGCGCCCGGCGACGGTGGCGACCTCGGGGCGCGGGTCGCGCTCCAGGGTCGCCAGCAGCACGGGGAACGCCTCCGGCGCGGGATCGCCGGCGGCGAGGTCGGAGAGCATCGTGGCGACCGCATCGCCGTCCCACACGATGCCGGCCTGCTCGGGCAAGCGGGCGAGAACCCTCTCACACCAGCGCTTCGGCGTCATGGTTGCGGCAGCTGCAGTACTCATAAGCCTCCTTCCCCGAACCGCACGTTAGCCGCGCACAGCATACCGCGCCGCGTCGCATCCGCCAACCGCAGCGGTGCGCGGCGCGCCGAGCGGCCGAGCCGCGAGAAACGCTCGCCGGTATTGGGCTGGCTGGCTGCCGGAGGTTCGGTAGATTACCCGGGCAAGATACTGGCCGACGGGCCGTAACGTGATCTTTACTATCACTTCACCGGCGCGGCGGCGGCCGGCGGCCTGGTGTCTCCGCAGACAGCGTGCTGAAGGATGGGCGTCGCCGCCGGGGAGCGCGGGCGTCTCGCCCGCCCGGCCGGCGCCGCCTGGGCCGGCGAGGCGGCCGGGACGGCCGCGCTCCCAGGCCCCACCCGTGTTCCCGACTGAGCTGCCCGGTCCTGCACTAAGATTGCGCGCTGCCGGCGCCGGCCGCCTCGGGGATTGGGCTCGTGCCCGACCAGTGGCCCACGTCGATAATCATGCCGTCCGGGTGGCGGAACTTCGACTCGTAGTACACGGTGCCCAGATGGACCGGGTTCATCTCGGTGGCGCCCGCCGCGAGCAGCTTGCGCCGCGTCTCGTCGTCGTTCTCGACGCTGAAGCCGATGTGCTCGAAGCCGGGCTTGGCGGGGGTGCCGCTTGTGCCGACCGCGAGCGGCAGCAGCGTCAGGTTCACGTCGCCGTCGGAGAGGTCGATAGGGCCGTGCTCGCGCCGCTGCACGAGCTGGAGGCCAAACACGTCCTGAAAGAACTTGGCCAGGCCCTCGGTATCGTCGGTGCGAATCGCGATGTGCTTGATCTTCGCCACGATGCTCCTCCCGTCCGCGCGCTGCGTGTGGTGCCCATTGTAGCACCATTCCGCGCCGTAGAATGACTGTGAGCGCACCCGGTCCCGGGCGGACACGGGGAATGTCCGAGCTATCGAGTGGAGCCGATGCGCGCACGACTGCTGGTGATTGACGACGACGAGCATCTGTTGACCGCGCTGCGCCGCGCCCTCGCCTACGAGGGGTACGACGTGGAGGTGGCCTCGGCGGGGGAAGAGGGGCTGCGCCTGGCGCGCGACGCGCCGCCTGATTTGGTGGTGCTGGACGTGCGCCTGCCGGGGATCGACGGGCTGGAGGTTTGCCGCCGGCTGCGCGCCGGGGGCGACGTGCCGGTGCTCATGCTCACCGCGCGCGACGAGGTGGCCGACCGCGTGGCGGGGCTCGACGCGGGTGCCGACGACTACCTGGTTAAGCCCTTCGCGGTGGACGAGCTGCTGGCCCGCGTGCGGGCACTGCTGCGCCGGCGCGCGCCGACCACCGGCGGCGAGCTGCGCCTGGCCGATCTGACGCTCGATCCCGCCACGCGCGTCGTGCGCCGCGGCGGCCGCGAGCTAACGCTCACGCCAAAAGAGTTCGACTTGCTCGCGCTGTTCTTGCAGCACCCGCGCCAGGTGCTGACCCGCGAGGTGCTCTTCGAGCGCGTCTGGGGCTACGACTTCGACGGCCAGTCGAACGTGCTCGACGTGTACGTGGGCCACCTGCGGACCAAGCTCGAAGCAGACGGTGCGCCGCGCCTGCTGCACACGGTGCGCGGCGTGGGTTACGTGCTGCGTGAGGAATGATGCCGCTCAGCCTGCGCCTGACGCTTTGGTACACCGCGATCACGGCGGTCGCGCTGCTCGCGGCGAGCGCCATCGTGTACCTCAGCGTCGCCGGCAACTTGCAGCGCGACCTCGACGCCTCGTTGGCCAACGAGGCCGAGAGCCTGGCCCGCGCCGTGACGATCCAGGGAGGGCTGCCGCTGCGCCCGCTGCGGCTGGTACTGCCCGACCTGAACACCTTCAGCGGCGGGGACCTGCTGATCCAGGTGGTCGACGCGCGCGGCACGGTGATCGATCGCTCGGAGAGCCTAGGGCGGGTGGCGCTGCCCGTCGACGCGGAGACCCGGCGCGCGCTGGCCGATGGCGCCCCGCGCTACTCGACCAGCCCTGTGCCCGGCGGCCAGGTGCGCGTCTACGTGCTGCCGCTGGTGCTGAGCGGGCAGGTGGTGGGCGCGCTGCAGGTGGCGCGATCCCTCACGCCGGTCGACAGCGCGACCGCTCGCGTCCTGCAGGCGCTGGCCGCCGTGGACGTGCTGCTGCTATTGATCGCGGCGGGGGCGGGCTGGGCGATGGCCCGCGGCGCGCTGCGACCGATCGCCGCCGTGCGCGACACCGCCGAGGCGATCGGCAGCTCCGGCGACCTCGACCGTCGCGTGCCCGTCGGCGCGGCGCGCGACGAGGTGGGGGCGCTCGCCGCCACCTTCAACCGTATGCTCGACCGCCTGCAAGCCGCCATCAGCGCCCAGCGCCGCTTCGTGGCCGACGCCTCGCACGAGCTGCGCACGCCGCTCACGACCCTGCGCGTGAACCTAGCCACGCTCCGGCGCGGCGACGCCCACCACTCGCCCATCGAGATCGAGATCCTCGACGAGATGGACGGCGAGCTGCAGCGGCTCAGCCGGCTGGTCGAGGGCCTGCTCGCCCTCGCCCGCACCGACGCCGGGCAGCCGCTCGAGCGGACGCCCGTGGCGCTCGACGCGCTCGTCCGCAAGGTCTACCAGGCCGCGCTGCCCCACGCGGACGGCCGCGTGCTGAGCCTGGAGGAGATCGCGCCCGTCGAGGTGGCGGGGAGCGCCGATCACCTGGAGCAGGTCGTACGCAACCTGGTGGACAACGCGCTCAAGTACACGCCGCCGGGCGGGCACGTGACGCTCAGCCTGCGCCGCGTGGGCGATGCCGCGGAGCTGCGCGTGCGCGACGACGGCATCGGCATCGCGCCGGAGGACTTGCCCCACGTCTTCGAGCGCTTCTACCGTGCGCCCGCCGCGCGGGGCAAGAGCGGCGCCGGCCTGGGCCTGGCCATCGCCGCCTCGATCGTCCGCGCGCACGGCGGCGCCATCGCGGTGGACAGCACCCCCGGCCAGGGCAGCACCTTCACGGTCACGCTGCCCGCCCGTCCGGGCGCCCCGTCGGCCGTCCCCGGCGCTGGGGACCTGGCCGCCACCGCGGTCGGCCCGCCTGTCCCTCTTCCGCTGGGCGAGGGACAGGGCGAGGGCTCCCCCTATTCATCGAATTTTTAACTTTCGCTCAGACGGCTTTTAGACACGGCCCTTACGCTGTAAGAGACAAAGCCAGGCGGCGCCCCGCAGGCCGAGCAACGCGACCGAGCGCGCCGCCCACTTGAAGGAGGGAGTCATGCGTACACTCGCAACCGCCAGCCTGCGGCGGCTGATGGCCGGCCTGCTGGTGCTGGGGGTGGTCATCGGCATCGTGCTCACGCTGGTCCTGCCGCCCGTGGTGGCCGGGGTTGCCGTGGGCGCGCGCGACCTGGCGAGTCGCGCGGCCACGCTCGCCGCGCCGCCACCCGCGCAGGCCCAGCAAGCGCCCGCCAGTGTGTTGCCGCCGGCCCAGCCCGCGCAGATCCAGTTCCAGCAGGTCAACTGGGCGGACGTCGTCGACAAGGTTGGCCCCGCCGTCGTGACCGTGGTCAGCGACCTCGGCAATCAGGGCCCGCAGGGCATGCGCGGCTTCGGCCTGCCGATGCAGCCGATGCAGCCGGCGCAAGCGCTTGGCTCGGGTGTGATCGTCGATCAGCGCGGCTACATCGTGACGAACAACCACGTGGTCGCGGATGGCCAGAAGTACCAGGTGATCTTCCAGGACGGCACGAAGGTGCCCGCGCGCCTGGTGGGCCACGACGATTACAGCGACCTCGCGGTGCTGCAGGTGGACGGCAAGGTGCCCGCGGTGGCGACGCTTGGCGACTCGACCAAGCTGCGCCCGGGCGAGTCGGTCATCGCCATCGGCAGCCCGCTGGGCGACTTCCGCAACACCGTGACCTCGGGTGTCGTGAGCGCGGTCGGGCGCAAGCTCGACGATAGCGCCCCTGGCCTTACCGACCTGATCCAGACCGACGCGGCGATCAACCACGGCAACTCGGGCGGCCCGCTGGTGGACCCGAGCGGCCAGGTGATTGGCATCAACACCGCCGTCGTGCGCGGCAGCAACTCCGGGCTCAGCGGGATGCTGGGCGGTGGCGGCGGCGACGTGGCCGAGGGCTTGGGCTTCGCGATCCCGAGCGCGACCGTGCGCACGGTGGTCGATCAGCTCATCACGAACGGCACGGTGACCCGCCCGTACCTGGGCGTGAACTTCCAGTCGGTGAACCCGCGCATCGCCTCCTACTATGATCTCCAGGCGAAGCAGGGCGCGCTCGTCGTGCGCGTGGCCCCCAACAGCCCGGCGCGCAAGGCCGGCCTGCAGCAGGGCGACGTGATCACCGCGGTGGACGGCCAGCCGGTGAACGATCAGCAGGGCCTGCCCGAGCTGCTGAACAAGAAGCAGGTGAACGACCAGGTCACGCTGACGATCAACCGCGACGGCAAGGAGCAGACGCTGCAGGTGCAGCTCGCGCAGCGGCCGAACTCCGACAACAACTAGGTATCGCTACCTCTCCGACGGGAGACGGACGGGGTGAGGGCAACGACGCCCTCACCCCGCCGCGTCTGCGGCGCGCGCCGGACGCGTACAGTGGTCGCCTGCCCCATTTTGCGGCACAATGAGAGAAAGTTCGCGAGGAGGGCGCCATGCGCCGCAACCGCTTCCCTCTCCGGCCCGCGTTCGCGCTGCTGGCCGCCTGTGCCATGCTCGTCGCCGGCTGCTCGGGCGGGCCGCAGAATGAGCGCGGCCCCGGCCAGGCCAACAGCGGCGGCGGCATTGTCGTCGCGAGCACGGCGGAAGCGGTCAGCTTCCATCCCTACAAGACGAGCGACACGGCGTCGGGCAGCTACCAGGGGCTCGTCTACGCCGGCAGCTTGCTGGAGCGCGACCCGGAGAACATCGAGCAGTTCAAGCCGAGCATGGCCCAGAGCTGGACGGTCAGCGACGACAAGATGACCTACACGTTCAAGCTGCGGCCGGACCTCGTGTGGAGCGACGGCCAGCCGCTCACGGCCGACGACTTCAAGTGGACGTTCGACCAGGCGAGCAAGCCCGAGAACGGCTGGCCCTACATCACCAACCTCGAAGAGATCGATTCCTACGAGGCGCTCGACCCGCAGACGATCCAGGTGCGGCTCAAGGAGCCCCTGGCGGTCGGGCTGGAGATGGCCGATGGCATCACGCCCCTGCCCCGGCACATCTGGGAATCGCTCGACTGGAACAATCCCGACCAAAACCCCCAGATCATGAAGCCCACCGTGGGCTCCGGCCCGTTCTTGCTGCAGGAGTGGGTCAAGGACGACCACGCGACCTTCGTGCCCAATGAGCACTACTACAAGGGCAAGCCGAAGCTGTCGAGCTACACGGTGCGGATCGCCGGCGATCCGCGGATCGCGTTCCAGTGGCTGCGGACCGGCGAGGTCGACGAGTCGGGCTTTTCGCCCGACGACTATGCCGACGCGAAGCGACTGGACAACGTGACCGTCTACGAGTGGTGGCCGGCGACCGGCAACTGGAGCTACGTCGGCTTCAACCTGCGCCAGCCGATCCTGCAGGACAAGCAGGTTCGCCAAGCGTTGGCCTACGCGATCGATCGCAAGACGATCATCGACCGGGTCATGTATGGTCTGGCCCAGCCGACCTACTCGGCCTACGGGCCGAACTGCTGGTGTTACAACCCGGACGTGCCGCACCGCGACTACGACCCCGAGAAGGCGAAGCAGATGCTCGACCAGGCCGGCTGGCTGCCCGGCGCGGATGGCGTGCGCGTGAAGGACGGGCAGCGCATGCACCTGCGGCTGCTCTACGGCCCGCAGTCGAGCAAGGTGCGCACGGCGCTGGCGAGCATCGTGCAGGATAGCTTCAAGCAGATCGGGGTCGAGGTGGAGATCACCGGCCTGGAGTGGGTGGCCTATCTCTCGGCGCTCAAGACGCCGCCCTACAACAACTGGGACATGAACGTGGGCGGCTGGCAGGCGACGATCGACCCCCACTGGATGTACCAGATCTGGAGCGAGGAGAACATCCCCGACCTCAACGCGGGCGCCTATCGGAACCCCGAGATAGAGAAGCTCTTCCAGGAGGGGGCGCGCGAGTTCGATCAGGCGAAGCGAAAGCAGACGTACGACCAGATCCAACAGATCCTGACGGACGACCAGCCCTACATCTACCTGTACGTGGACAAGTCGTTCGAGGGCGTGAACAACCGCATCGGCGGCATCAAGCCCTCGCCGCTCGGCCTCGAATGGAACATCGAGGAGTGGTACACGCGGTAATCTTGGGGCGGCGCACTCGTGGCCGTAATCGGTGGAGCCGTTCTGGCCCTCGTCCTGGTCGGGGCATTGCGAGCCCTGCGTGACCGTTGGCAAGGAGCCAATCCGCCGACTTCGTCGGATACCGCCGACACAGTTGAGCGCCTAGGAGCTGCTGGGACTGCTCCCAGTGGAGTACGACGATTTCCGGCGGCCGCTCGGTCCCGCCCACGACATCCGCAGCCAAGCTGGGTGAGGCGACGCCCTAGCGCGGCCGGCGAAGCGGCCGGAGCTACAGGTTGCCAGACAGGACGACCGGACCGGTGGGGCTAGGACTACCGCCGACCGGCTCGACCGAAACGGCGACGCTCTGTACGCCGTTCAGCCCCTCCTGCAAGTCCACCACCTGCTGGCCCGCGGCGCCCGGCGGCAGGATGGCGGCGCTGGCCGGCTGACCGTCGCGGATCACCCAGACCTGGTAAGTGCGGTCGGACGGCTGGCGCGGGATATTCTGCAGGAGCAGCACTGGCGGTCCGCCCGCGGCGGGATCAACGAGGATGCCGTGGCCGCTGCCGCCGTTGGCGGTCGGGCTGAGCGCCCAGCTCTGCTTGGCGGTCTGGATCAGCGCCACCTCGGCGCTCTGCGCGCGTAGCTCGCCCTGGAGCTGAGCGTTCCACAGGCCGACGCCGAGCGCGACGAGGAGGGCGGCCGCGGCGGCGAGCCATGGCAGCCACGCCGCCCGGCGCGGCCGGCTGGCCTGGGGCCGGCGGCTCGCCCGACCGGGGAAGACGGCAGGCGCGGCGGCGGCGTCCGCGGAGGGCCCCGCGGCCGGCTCCAGGCGCCCGCCCGCCGGGCCATCCGGCTCGCGGCGGGCGGGCCGGTCACCGTGCCCGCTCGTCGCCTGCTCCGCCCGCGCGGCGGTCAGGATGCGCGTCTTCAACTCTGCCCCCGGCTCGACCGGGGCGGGCAGGGCGCCCAGCAGCGCGACGGTCGCCCGCAGGTCGGTGCTGACTGCTCGACACGCCTCGCACGTCGCCAGGTGGCGGGCGACCGCGTCGGCCTCAGGCGGCGGCAGCGCTCCCAGGGCGTACGCCGCCAGCGTCTCCTCCAGGGCCTCGAGGGCCTGGGGCGACAGGCGCGTTGGATCGTGCGGCGTCCCGTTCATGCGTCCGCCTCGACGCGGTCGCGCAGCAACGTCCGGAGGCGGCCCAGCCCCAGCCGCAGGCGGCCCTTCACGGTGCCGAGCGGCAGCCCAAGCGCGCTCGCGATCTGCGTCTGCGTCAGCCCGCTGAAGTAGGCCAGCTCGATCGCCTGGCGCTGCTCGGCGGGCAGACCGCCCAGCGCCTCGCCGATCACCTCGCGGTCCAGCCGCTGGGCCGTCAGCGTCCACACGTCCGGCGCGCTCGGGTCGGCCCCTAGCTCTTCGGGCAGCGGCGCCAACGAGGTACGTCCCCGCAGACGGTCGATGGCGCGGTGGTGGACGATGCTCAGCAGCCACGTCCGCACGGTGCCGCGGCCGGGCTGGTAGCGTCCCGCGTTGCGCCAAAGCGCGAGAAAGGCCTCTTGCACGACTTCCTCGGCGGTCTCGCGCTCGCCCACCATCCGCACCGCCAGCCCCATTGCGGCGCGGCTGTGGCGCTCGTAGAGGGCGTCCAGCGCCTCGACCTGGCGGGGCAGCGCCCGCATGAGGGATTCGTCGCTGGCGCTCGCTACGTCCATGCGGTCCACTGCTCTCGTGAGGGATACGGACGCCAGGGGCGCGCGGTTCACCGGGGACGCTCGCAGTATAGCAGGTGCGCGGCTACAGCCCGTACAGCGCCCGCGCGTTAACGTGCAGCACGCGCTCGGCCAGGCGCTCGGCCTCGGCCGCGGTGAGCGCGCCGGCGCGCAGCCAGTCGCCCAGTGCCGCCGCCAGCGCCCGGCGGATGGCGATGGCGCCGAGCCAGACCGATTCGGCCAGCCCCGCCGCGTCCGACCCGTACAGCACCTTCGTCGCGGGCGCTAGCTCCAGCGCCTCGGCCACCGCCCGCTGGCAGGCCGGGCCGAGTAGCGGCACGCTCAGGCTCAAGTCCACGTACACGTCGGCGTACAGGCTCGCCAGGTAGCCAGCCTCGCGCAGGTAGGGGTAGCAGTGCAGCAGGACCACCGGCGCGCCGGCGAAGGCGCCGGCCTCCAGGGCCGGGCGCAGCAGCAGCGGGTTCGCTTGCAGCAGATCCAGGTCGGCGTCGCCGAAGCCGGTGTGCACCTGCACGGGCAGCTGTTGGCGCCCGGCCGCGGCGAACGCTTGCCCCAGGAAGTAGTCGAGCAGCGGCTTGTTGCTCAGGCGCCGCGCGCCGGCCCGGGCGGCGGCGCGCAGCGCCGGAAAGGCGGCGGCAGCGGCCTGGCGGTCGGGACGTCCGAGCGCCAGGCCGCTCCGATAGGCGACGATGGTCTTCAGGCCCACGTAACTCGCGCCGCGCAGGTCGGCGAGCGCGAGCGCGAAGTCCTTCTCCAGCGCGGCGAAGCTGGGGCTCGCGGCGATCAGGTCTTCGAGCAGCGGCTCGACGCGCAGCAGCGGCCAGGCCCGGCACGGCGGGGGCAGGAGGGCGTTTAGCTCGCCTACCGAGTAGCTGTCGGCCGCGCGGTAGCCGCCGTCCACGACGAGCGCGCCAACGCCCCCGCGCTCGACGCAGCGCCGCAGCAGCTCTGCCGGCGCCAGCGCCTGGCGCGCGGCCATCACGGCGTCTAGCTCGGGCGCGCAGTCGTAGAAGGCCGCGAGGTCACGCAGCGCCCGCTGGAAGTACAGCGTGTGCGGGACGTGGTCACGGACCTGGCGGGGGTCGCGGCTCTCGGTGAACCGTTCCAGCAGCCAAGCCCGAGACTCCGCCGCTGGCGCCGGCGGGGGTGGGCGCAGCGGGGGATGGCAGTGGCCGTCGACGATGGGAACGTCGGCCAGCGGCGAGCGGGTGCGGGCCATTTAGTACTTGAAGAAGTGATGCTGCTGCTCGAAGGCGGCGTCCTCGCGCGAGAAGGCCTCCCACTCCGAGCGGCGGACGGCCAGGTAGCTGCGACGCAGTAGATCACCCAGCGCCTCCATCAGCACCGCGTCGGCCTCCAGCGCGTCCAGCGCCTCGCCGAGCGAGGCGGGCAGGCGCCGGATGCCGCGGGCCGCGCGCTCGTCGTCCGACAGGAGGGCGGGATCGACCAGCGCCAGGCGGCCCTCGTCGAGCGTGGCGCCGCGCTGCACGCCGTCCAGACCGGCCACGATCAGCCCCCCCAGGGCGAGGTACGGGTTGCAGGAGTTGTCGCAGGGCTTTAGCTCCAGGTTGGTCGAGGCCATCTCGGCGCCACGGTAAGTCGAGACGAGCCGCACCGCTGCCTCGCGGTTGTCGGGGCCGTAGCAGGTGAAGGCGCTGCTCCACGAGCGGGGCTGCAGGCGATGGTAGCTGTTGAAGCTGGGGCAGGTGAGCGCGACGAGGCCCGGCAGGTGGTCGAGCACGCCCGCCACGAACTGCCGGCCGAGCGCGCTGAGGCCGAACGGCTGCGCCGGGTCGTGGAGCAGGTTCCGCGCGCCGTCCGGGTCCCACAGGCTCCAGTGCAGGTGGGCGCCGTTCCCCGCCTGGTCGGGCCACGGCTTCGGCGCCAGCGAGGCGTAGAGGCCGTGGCGCCAGGCGACGGCGCGCACCGTCTCGCGGTAGCGCAGCTGGTTGTCGGCCGCCCGCAGCGCGTCGGCGTGGTGGATGCTCAGCTCCTGCTGGCCGTGCCCTAGCTCGGGGTAGTACTGCTCGACCTCCAGGCCCTGCGCCACCAGCGCGTCCACGACGTCGCCGATCACCGGCGCCGCGGTGAGCATGCCGAGCGTGCTGAAGCAGAGGCTCTGATCGTAGGGCACGTAGCGGTCGTCGGCGCGCGTGGCGAGCGACCACTCAGGCTCGAAGGCTGCCTGCACGCTGAAGCCGGCCGCGCGCGCGGCGGCGATAGCGCGGCGCAGGAAGCCGCGGGGGCAGGCGCTCCAGGGAGCGCCGTCGAGCGTCTGCATGTCGACGAAGGCGAGCGCCTGGCGGGCGGCGTAGGGCAGCACCGTGAAGGTGTCGAGGTCAGGCACGAGGCGGATCTCGCCGACGGGGCCCAGCCCCTCGACGGACTGGAGTTGGTCTAGGGCGTTCATCGCCTGCATGGCGACGGTCAGGCCGATGCCGCTCCGCAGCCGCTCGGCGAGGCCGGCGCGATGGCTGCTCTTGCCGCGAATGATGCTGCCGTTGTCGCAGTACAGGAAGCGGACGAGGCTGACGTCGGCGGCGTCGGCCGCCCGCAGCACCTCGTCCACGCCCACGGAGGCTGCCTGCATCGTGACCCCCTCCCCCAACCCCCGCCCCCCATGGGGGGAGCGGGTTGCCGGCTCCGCCTTCCCCGGCGTCCTCCCCCCCTTCCCTTCAGGGAGGGGGCCGGGGGTAGATCCTCCCCGGCGTGCCCGGCTCCCCCCTTGCCCCTATGGGGGAGAGGGGGCGGGGGGAGAGGGGTCACCGCCCGGGCGTGGCCGCGGTGGGCTGCTGCTGCGCGGGGACGCTCGCCAGGTAGGCCGCGGCGGCGTCAAGCTGGCTATCGTGCCCATTGCGCAGCGCATCGAGGTCTAGCTCGACCTCCTGGTCGGGGTGGACGCCGACGCGGTCCAGCAGCGCGCCGCCGCCGGAGTAGACCTGCTCGATGCTGAGCTGCAGCGCCCCGCCATTAGACAGCGGCAACACCACGCTCGCCGCCACTGCCCCCGCGCTGGTGACGCCCATGATGTGCCCGACACCGTGCTCCTGCAGCGCGACGGCGAACAGCTCGCCCATCGACGCCGTGCCGTCGTCGATCAGCACGGCCAGCGGCACCGTTAGGATCGGCCGCGCCTCGCGGACGTTGATCGTCTCCTCGCGGCCGCGGCGGTCGACGGCGCGGTAGATCGGGCCGTCGGGGATGAAGCGCGACAGCAGCCGCGAGCCGACGTCCAGCCGGCCGCCGGAGTTGCCACGGAGGTCGAGGACGATGCCGCGCACGCCGTCGCGCTGGAACTGGGTCACGGCCTTCTCGACGCCGTCGATCACGGAGGGCTCGGGGAAGCCGCGCAGGGCCACGTAGCCGATGTTGCCGGGGAGCAGCCGCGACGCCACGAAGGGCAGCGCCACCTGGGCGCGCGTCAGGGTGATCTCGTCCACCTGGTCGCTGCCCGCGCGCTGCACGCGCAGCCGCACCTGCGAGCCCTCGGGGCCGCGCACCAGGTTCACGACCTCGTCCAGCCGCATGTCCGTCGTCGGCTGGTCGTCCACGCCCACGATCACGTCGCCCGGGCGCAGGCCGCCGCGCTCGGCGGGCGTGTCGGGGAAGACCTCGATGACCGTGGCCTGCGGCCCGCGCATGCGCGCGCCGATGCCGCCGTACTCCACGTCGCCGCGTGTCCAGCGAATGTGCTCCTGATACTCGTCGGGGGTCAGGTAGTTGGTGTGGGCGTCCTCGACGGACTGGGCCATGCCGGAGATCGCCGCGCCGGCGAGGTCGTCTGGCGACACGGTGTCGCCATAGCGCGCGGCCAGCGCCTGATAGCGCTGGCGGAGGGCCGTCCACTCCTGGTTGCGGTCGCCGCCGAGGTTGCCGAGCCCGGCCACCGGGTTGTCGATCCCGGCCGCCTTCAGGGCCGCCGTCATGCCGTCCTGCGCGGCGGCGATCAGCTCCGCCGGGTCGAGCGGCAGGGCGTAGCGATCGAGCAGCAGCTCGTACGCCTCCTGCATGGCCTGGAGCTGGCGAGCCGTGTCGAGCTGGGCGCCCGGATTCTGGTCCTGCGTCGCCGCGAGCGACGCCGCGTGGGCGACGGCACCTGTCCGGGGGACGGCGCCGGCGAACAGCAGCGCCAGGCTCAGCAGCAAGGTCAGCACACGGAGGCGCGCGGTGGAGGAAGTCGCGGACATCGGCAGTGCCCTCCCCGTTGGTAGGTGTATGCTCGGCCCGTGGCGGCGTTGGGCGGTGCGGCGGTGTCGAGAGAGGGCCCCGGCGCCGCCGGCAGGCGCGCAGCCCGCCGGTAGGATTAGACAGAGTATATCTGAGCCGCCATTTGCCGGCGAGTTTTTCCCGGCCGCCGCCGCGCGGGGGTTTTGGGTGCGGCGTCCCGTTTCGTACCATGTATTCGAGAATCCTCCGCGCCGACGCCGGTACCTGTGTGTACGACGCCGGTTACGCCGTCAAGGGGAGCGGCCATGGACGTCGTCGTCTACACTACCACCACCTGCCCGTACTGTCGGATGGCCAAGGACTACCTAACACAGCACGGCGTATCCTTCACCGAGCGCGACGTGGCGGCCGACCCGGCGGCGGCCGCCGAGGCCGTCCGCATCTCGCGCCAGCAGGGCGTCCCGATCATCGCCGCCGATGGCCAGGTGGTGGTCGGCTTCGACCGCCCCGGGCTCGACCGGCTCATCGCGGCCGTGAAGGCGAACCGGCCCTCGCTGGGGCTCGCGGTGGCCGACGCGAGCAAGATCGCCCTGAAGCAGGGCCAGGTGCCCGTGTTCGGCGCCTACGTCGGGCGCGTACGGCCCGGCAGCGTGGGCGAGCGCATGGGCATCCAGGCCGGCGACGTCATCACCGACATCAACATCCGCCCCATCCGGACCGCCGCCGACGTCGAGCAGGCAATGGCGGCGCTGGAGCCCGGCCACCGTGTGACCGTCGTCTTCCAGCGGGGCGGGCGCGAGATGCGCACGGAGGCGACGCTCTAGCGGCCGGCGCCGGCCGTCCGACCCGCTCAGGCGTATCCCTCGATGGCGCGCAGGTCGCTCGGCGTGCCCATCACCACGAGCTGATCGCCCGCCTGGACGGCGAAGTCGCCCGGCGGGTTGGGGATCAGCCGCCCGTCGCGTTTGACGGCCAGCACGATGGCGCCGGCGGCCGCGCCGCCGCGGGCGGCCGCCAGGCGCTTGCCCACCAGCGGCGAGGTCGGCTGTACCGCTAGCTCTTCCAGCAGCAGATCGGTGCTCGGGTCGTGCATGATCGTGTCCACGAAATCGACGGCCACCGGCCGCAGCGCCAGCATCGCCATCCGCCGCCCGCCGATCTGGTAGGGCGAGATGACGCGGTCAGCGCCCGCCCGCCGCAGCTTCGACTCCGCGTCCTCGCGGCTGGCCCGGGCGACAATGAACAGGCGCGGGTTCAGCCCGCGCGCCGAGAGGGTGACGTAGACGTTGTCCACGTCGCTGTCCACGGCCGCGATCAGGGCGCGCGCCCGCTTCACCCCCGCCGCCAGCAGAACGTCGTCGCTGGCGGCGTTGCCGGGCACCCACAGGCAGCCGTCGTTGTGGGCGGTCGCCAGCGAGGCCTCGTTGACGTCGACCACGACGTAGGGGACGCGCTCGCGGCGGAACTCGGCGGCGATCTGGCGCCCCACGCGCCCGTAGCCGCAGAGCACGACGTGGTCGCGGAGCTGTTCGATGCGGCTTTCCATCCGGCGCCTCCCCATCTGGCGCGTCAGCTCGCCCGCGACCGCATAGTGGACGATCGTGCTCAGCGTGTACAGCATCGTGCCCACGCCCAGGACGATCAGCAGCATGGTGAAGGCGCGGCCGGGCAGAGAGAGCGGGTGGACCTCGCCGTAGCCGACGGTCGTCACGGTCGTAACGACCATGTACAGGGCGTCGAAGAAGCTCCAGCCCTCAATGACCATGTAGCCCGCGACGCCGACGCTCAGCACTGCTGCGACGGCGAGGAGCGGCCGCCGCAGCGCGACCAGCTCGAGTCCCGGCCCGTGGAGGCCCGGTTTCGGCATGCTCACAACGCTCTCCCGCGCCCGCGGGGGCCGCACCGTCGGTGCGTCCGGGTACTGGTCTGCTGGCTCCTGGGCAGCGCGCGTCGCTGGCACGCGCGACGCATTATAACGAGACGTCGCATGCTTACCGCGGCGGGCGCGGGGGCGTGGAGCGGGCGGCGCTTGACACGCCCGCCGCGGGCGCTGTACCAAAGCTAGAGGGGAGCGTGCCGATGGCCAGGACCGTGCTCGTGATCGAGGACGAGGGCGCGATCGCGGAGATGCTGGAAATGCTGCTCCGCGACGAGGGCTACATCGTGCGTGTGGCGCGGACGGGCCGCGACGGCATCGATCAGGCGCGGACCGAGACGCCCGACTTGATCACGCTCGACCTGGCGCTCCCGGGCATGGACGGTGCTGCCGTGCTGCGCGCCCTCCACGCCGACGCCGCCGCGCCCGTCCTCGTCATCTCTGCCCACCCCGAGGTGCTGGCGCCCGCCGACCGGGCGCTGGCCGCCGCCGTCATCGGCAAGCCCTTCGACATCGACGACATGCTGGCGCGCGTCGCGGGGCTGCTCCCGTAGAGCGCCCCCCGCGCGCCAGGGAGGCGCCACCATGGAGCCATCGCTGACGGTCTTGACGCGGGCGGCCGATCTCCTCTGCCGGCGCCATGCCAACATCGAGCTGCGCTGGGCCCAACGCGTCGTGACCTTCGGCCACTTCGAAGGGCGCGGTGACCTGCACCTCGCCGACGTGCTGGACCACATGCCCCTGCTGACCGAGGCGATCATCGCCGTCTTGCGCGACGGCCACCAGCCCGACGCCTTCCAGCCCGGCGGCGAGTTCTACACCCGCGCGCGCACCCATGCCTGGACGCGGCACGAACAGGGCGTGCGCCCCGAGGAAGTCATCGACGAGCTGCGCGTCTTCCGGTCCGAGATCTGGCGCGAGCTGCGCAAGCGCCTGCCGCGCGAGATGCCGCTGACGGCGGAAGACGTGTTCGTGCTCGAAGAGCACGTCAATTACGCCCTCGACCTGATCGTCGGCGCCTCGCTGCAAGCGTTGCGCGAGCTGGAAACGAGCGACCTCTGGCCGCTGCCGCCGCTCGCCGGCGACGACTGAGCGCCGGCGTGGCGCGGTCCCGCCGCGCAGCGGTAGCTCCCAGGGCCGGGCCGTGCTTGTCGGCGAGCTAAGCGCGCTGGCGAGCGCCTTCGTCTGGGCCTGCAACGGCGCGCTGCTCCGCTGGCTGTCGCCCCGCGGCGACGTCATCGCCATCAACGCGCTGCGCTGCTCGGTCGCCGCCGCCCTGATGCTGGCGACGCTCGCGCTCCTCGGCCGCGGCGCCGACTTGCTGCGCACGCCGCCCGGGGCGCTGGGGCTCTTGCTCGCCTCGGTCTTCTTCGGGATGGGGCTCGGCGACAGCTTCTACTTCCAGGCGCTGCGGCTGGTCGGCGTCGTGCGGGCGCAGCCGATCGCCATGAGCTACCCGCTCATCTCGGCCGTGCTGGCCGTGCTGGTGCTGGGCGAGCCGCTGACCGTGACGGCGGCGCTCGGGATCGTGCTGGTGGTGGCCGGCGTGTACGCGGTGGCTGCCGCCCAGGTGCCTGCCGGCCAGGCGCGGCAGCCGCTCGCGCCCGGCGCGCGACGGGCGGGCGTCCTGTTCGCCCTCGCCGGAGCCGTGTGCCTGGCGCTCGGCACCATCTTCCTGCGCCCGGCGGCCAGCCAGGTCGACCCCTGGATCGCCGCCACGGTCCGGCTCTGCGGGGCCAGCGTCTTCCTGCTCGCCTATACCGCCCGCCGCCTGCCCGCGGCCCGCGAGGCGGCGCGCAAAGACCCGGCGTTCGGCCCGGGCGTGCTGCTGCTCGGCGTGGGGACGGCGATCTCCATGTCGCTCTTCGTGGCTGGGATCTTCTACGCCGGCGCAGCGCGCGGTGGCGCGCTCGCCAGCACGGCATCGCTGTTCGGCGTGCCCATTGCCGTGTTCGTACTGCGCGAGCAGGTCACCTGGCGGCTGCTCGGCGGCGCGGTGCTCTCCCTCGTCGGCGTCTGGCTGATCTTGCTACGGTGACCGCGGTGGCCAGCCGAGCCACGCCGCAGCCGGGCAGGCCGGCCAGCGCGCCGCACCCCGGGCCATTCATGCCGAACCCGGCGACGCCGGGGCCGGTGATCCCGGCGAAGCCGTCGAAGCCGAACGGGGGCGGGGTCCAGCCTCCCGTGGCGCCGTTGCGCCCACTGCGTGATACCGTCAGAATACGGGGCGGCGGTTGGCCGCATAGCCATTCTCGCTACGAGTGTGCCGACGGTGTGACCGCGCGCGGCGCGAGGAGAACGACAGGTGGACGAGGCGTTTGACATCGTCGTCATCGGGGGCGGCGGCGCCGGCTACGCGGCCGCGAGCACCGCCGCCCGCCTGGGACGGCGCGTGGCGATGATCGAGCGCGCCGAGCTAGGCGGCACCTGCCTCAATCGCGGCTGCGTGCCCACCAAGACACTCCTCCGCTCGGCGCAGGTGATGGACACGATCCGGCGCGCGGCCGACTTCGGCATCGACGTCGGCCGCGTGCGGCTGGACTACGCCCGCGTGCGGGCGCGCAAGGACGCGGTCATTCGCGGCTTCTCCGGCGACGGTCCGCTGGAGAGCCTGGCGCGGCAGGGCATCACGCTGCTGCGCGGCACGGCGCGCTTCGAGGACGCGCGCCACGTCAGCGTCGACGGCGTCGCCTATGCCGCCGACCGCTTCGTGATCTGCAGCGGCTCCGCGGCGCGGATACCCGATCTGCCCGGCCTGGCCGACGCCGGGGCGATCACCTCCACGGAGGCGCTGGCCCTCGAGGCGTTGCCGCGCACGGCGGTGATCGTCGGCGGCGGCATCATCGCCTGCGAGTTCGCCTCCCTCTGGAGCGCCTTCGGGGTGCAGGTGACGATCGTCGGCGAGCGCCTGCTGAGCGGCGAAGACGAGGAGGTGGGCGCGACGCTGGCCGACGCCTTCGCGCGGCGCGGCATCCGGCTGGCGCGGGGCCGCGCGGAGCGGCTGGCGCGGCGTGGCGACGCGCGCGTCGTCTACTTGCGCGGTCCCGACGGTCCGGCCGAGGTGAGCGGGGACCTCGTGCTGCTGGCGACGGGCCGGCGGGCGCAGTACGACGGGCTGAACCTGGCGGCGCTTGGCGTGGCGACCGACGCCCGCGGCATCGTCACCGACGCTGGCATGCGCACGAACGTGCCCAACGTCTGGGCGGCGGGCGACGTCACCGGGCGCCACATGTACACCCATTCGGGCGACTACGGCGCCGAGATTGCCGCCTGGAACGCGGCCGGGGGCGAGCCCGAGCGCCGCGCCGACTTCCGCGTCGTGCCGCGGCCCGTGTTCGCGCTGCCCGAGGTGGCGGCGGTCGGCCTCACCGAGCGACAGGCGCACGCGGCCGGGCGCGACGTCGAGACCGCGCGCGTGTGCTACGGCGACGTGAGCAAGGCGGTGATCCAGGGCGACGACGAGGGGTTCTGCAAGATCGTCGCCGACCGCGGCACCGGCGAGATCCTGGGCGGGGCGATCGTCGGCGCGGGCGCCACCGATCTGATCGGCGAGCTAGTCGTGGCGATGGCCGGGCACGTCAACGCCTACACGGTGGGCGACGCGATCCACCCCTACCCAACGCTCGCGGAGCTAGTGCGCTGGACGGCCGACCAGATCGGCAAGCACCTGCCGCCCGGCGAGCAGGTGCGGCGGGCCGAGGGCACGGCCCTCCACCCCGACACGCTGGGCTGCTGGCCCGAGCGCGGCGCGGCCTGCCGGGCGCAGGAGCACGTGCTGGACACGGCCTCGCGCTGAGCAGCTAGCCCGCAAGGGCGGATGCCGGACGCCGCCGAGCGCGCTGGCTCGTGCCGCAACCGTGGTCAGGCCACGGGGAGGTTGGGGCGCGCGTCTAGCGTGAGGTCGGAGCGGGCGCCGGCCTCCCAGCGGTAGTAGGCCGCGGCGCCGATCATTGCGGCGTTGTCGGTACACAGCGCAATGGGCGGCAGGCGCACGGCCACGTCCACCCGCTCCTGCACGGTCTGGCGCAGGGGCACGTTCGCGGCCACGCCGCCCGCGAGGGCGACCTGGCGCGCGCCAAACTCGGCGGCCGCCCGCGCCGTCTTCGCCGCCAGCACGTCCACGATTGCCGCCTGGAAGCTGGCGGCCACGTCGGCCACGGGCGGGTTCGGCCCGAGCGTCTCCAGCAGCCGCAGCACGGCCGTCTTGAGGCCGCTAAAGCTGAAGTCGTAGCTGTCGCCGAGCCAGGCGCGGGGCAGCGGGAAGCGCGTCGGATCGCCGGCCTCGGCGGCGCGCTGGATCGCCGGGCCGCCGGGGAAGCCCAGCCCCAGCATCCGCGCCACCTTGTCGAACGCCTCGCCCGCGGCGTCGTCCCGCGTGTGGCCCAGCCGCACGTAGTCGCCGTGCCCGCGCATCAGCACCACGTCGGAGTGCGCCCCCGACACGATCAGACACACGAGCGGAAACTCGGGCTCCTCGGGGACCGGGAGCGGCGGGCTGGGGGCCGGCGGCTGCTCGCCCCTCGCCCCTGTCCCCTGGCTCTTGGCGACCGGCACCAGCCAGTTCGCGTAGACGTGGCCTTCCAGGTGGTTCAGCCCCAGCAGCGGCAGGCCGCGCGCGTAGGCGACGGCCTTGGCGACGTTCACCCCGACGAGCAGCGCGCCGGCCAGGCCGGGGCCGTAGGTCACGGCCACCGCGTCGACGGGGCGCTGGTCGCGCTCCAGACCGTCGAGCGTGTCCTCGAGGAGCGGCACGATGTTCGCCAGGTGCGCGCGCGACGCGGCCTCGGGCACGATGCCGCCGAACGGCCGGTGCAGCTCGACCTGGGAGGCGATGAGGTTGCTCTCGATCCAGCGGCCGTCCCGCACCACGGCCACGGCGGTTTCGTCGCAGGATGTCTCGAACGCCAGGATACGCATGGCCGCTACTCGCCCGGAAGCTCGTAGCGGTATAGGCCCTGGGTGGTGAGCACGTACAGCCGGTTGTTCTCGTCCAAGAAGACGTCGCGCAGCCCCTGGAAGTCGGCGCTGTCGAACGGCGGCCGGAACTGGCGCTGGTACGTCCCGTCCGCGGCGAGCTGCACGATGCGCTGGTTCCCCATGTCGGCCACGTACAGCGGCGGGTTGTCGCCGCCGCCGAAGGTCAGGGCGATGGGGCCGCGCAGGCCGTCGGGCGGCTGCGTGGCGAACGCCTGCGGGTCGCCGTTCTCGCGGGCGAACTTGCGCAGCGTGCCGTCGCCCTGCAGCACGTACAGGCTGTCGCCGCTGATCTGGAGGTCGACCAGGCGGTCCCACCCCAGGTTGGCGCGGGAGTCGAGCACGGCCACCGGCGGGCTGTCGTAGCCGCTCCGGGTGGGTGGGTAGCGCATGACCGACGGCGCCTTCGGGTCGACCAGGTAGACGGCCCCCTTGTCCGATGCCATCGCGCTCAGCTCTTGCCACTTGCTGCTGTCGGCGGGGATGATGCGGCCGAGCCCGGCGCGCGGGTTGTAGGTCACGAACGTCCGACCGCTCTCGGCCACGATCAGGCCGGGATCGGTGCGCGGCCCGCCGACGCCCGCCCACGTCATCGCGATCAGCTTGCCCACCGCTCGGTTGCCCACCTGGTCGCCCTGCTTGACCAGCACCTGCGGCTCGCCGCTCTGCAGCGTGCCATCCGCCTGAAGCTGGTAGCGCAGCAGGCGGGCGCCGCCCACGTCGAGCACGTAGATGTCGGTGCCCTCGACGATGACGCGGGTGACGCCGCTGTCGCCGCCCGTGTCGGCGAAGTTGATGAGCGGCGGCTCGCCAGGCAGGCGCACCACGTGGTCCAGGCGGTCGAGCTCGGCCTGCGTGTCGCGCAGCAGGGACCGCCACGAGTCGGTCTCGCGGATGGCGAGCGCCTGGGTCAGGAGCTGGCGCGCCTGTTCGAGCTGGTCGCGCGCCCCGGGGCCTCCCGGGTCGCGGCGGACCTGATCGTAGTACGACTGCGCCTGCGCGGCGAGGGCGGAGGCCTGGTCGGGCGGCGGCTTCAGCGTGTTGAAGGCGGCCATGCCCACGAACACGAGCGCGGTCAGCGCCACGGCCGCGACCACGAGCAGCAGCGCGCGCGGGGCGCCGGTGGCGAGGCCGACCCGGGTGAGCCGCTCGAGTGCCACACGGGTGCGCCCCAGCGGGTGGCTCGGCGGCGCGTCCCAGCGCGGCTCCAGCGCGTCGTAACTGGTGGCGCGGCGCCCGTTGCGAGAGCGGCCGCCCCGGACCGCCGCGCGGTCGTAGCCATTGGTCGCGTAGGCGCCTCGCTCGCCGTAGCCGCCGTGGTCGTCGTAATCGAGGTCCGCGTAGTCGGCCCCACGGCGGCCGCGGCGGCCCTCACTCCCCCGGCGCGCGCGCGCCGGGGTCGTGGCGTACTCCTCGGCCTCGACCTCGTCCTCCTCCTCCTCGTGCGCGCCCGCCGGAACGGCCACGCGCGGCATCCAGGCGCGGCGCTCGGGCACGCGCGCCTCAACGACGAGGATCGAGAAGGTGGGCCGCGTCTGCCGCCAGACGCCCAGCTCGTACAGGGCCGAGGCCACGGCGGAGGGCTCGCCCTCGTCCATCGCCGCCTCGATGTAGTCGGCGCGCAGCCGCTCCCACTGTGGCCCGGAGGCCAGCACCAGCAGGTCGTCGGGCGCGAACGGGCTGAAGCTGTAGGCGATCTGCGGGTCCAGCTCGCCGCCCAGCAAGCGCGGCTCGCCGACCTCGATGCCGTTCTCGGTAGGGACGCCCTGGAAGCGCTGCAGCGTGCCGCGGTGGCGGACGGCGGCGAACGTGAGCCCGACGCGCCCCAGGTACGCGCCGCCGGAGCGCAGCACGGCCACCGCCGCCTGGAGGCGCACCCGGTCCTCCGGCATGCTCATCGAGTTCTCGCGCCGAAGGAACTGGTGCGCGGCCAGCAGGACCGCTGCGAGCGCCGACGTCGCCGAGCGGCCGCCGCTCGCGGCAAACTCGCGCTCCATCACGTCGAGGATCTGGCGGCAGAGGGCGCCCTGGCCGGGCCGGTCGGGCGCGAGCAGGGCACAGAACTGGTCGGTGCGGCGGCGCAGGGGCCAGAGCCCCGCGGGACGCGAGACGGTCACGAAGTCAGCGCTTTCCTGCGCGTCGCCGGCTTCGACACTAAGCTGCGTGACGACGAGGTCGGCGGGCGCCGTCATGCGGGCCTCCTCCTCGCGCCCATGCGGATGATAGGGCAAAGTATATCAGACGCCCCGAGGGCCGGCAATCGCAGTATGCCCATAGTAGTATGCCTATCGGTGTGAGATGGGAGCGGCGGCGACCTCTCCGCCGGGGCCTGGCCCCAGCGAAAGGACCAGCGGCGGGGCGCTCCAGGCGACCCACCCCTCGCCGCTTTCCGGCTGTGCGGTCGAGCGGTAAACGACCACTTCCAGGTTGTACGGTCCCGCCGGCGCGTCCGCCGGCAGGGGGATGGCGGCACGAGTCCAGAGGCGGTCGCCGGGCGCCGGGGGCGCCGCGTCGAGCCAGCCGGCATCGAGCCAGGGGTCGGCGCCCCACCAGGCACGGCCCTGTGCGTCGCGCAGCCGCAGCGCCACCTTCAGGCCGGGGTCGAAAGCCTCCTCGACCCGCCACCCAAGCGCGACGCGGACCGCTTGCCCGGGCCGCGGCCCGCCGGGCTCGATGCCCAGCGTCTCCAGTGCCACACCTCCCGTGCTCCGCTCCACTGACATCTCGGCGAGCGCGCCGCCCTCCAGCAAGTAATGGGCCAGCCGCACCTGGCGAAAGTCCGCGACCTCCTCGGCGTAGGCGTAGCGCGCGAGCCAGCGCGGCACGAAGCCCGTTGGGTCGGCGTGCCCCATGTCCGTCTCCAGCAGCCAGAAGCCCTGATAGCGCCCGGCCAGCTCGCTCAGCGCCGCGCCCACGTCGCGCTCGACGAGCGGCACCGCGCCGGTCAGGATGTGAGCGGGCAGGTGTCCCTGGTAGTAGTAGTCGAACAAGAGCGTTTGCCAGGGGCCGTTGAAGACGACGGCCTCGCCGGGCTGCTCGGCCGCCTCCACCACGCGCAGCGCTTGCGCGTAGTCGCCGCGGACGTACTCGCCGTAATACGGGACGAGCCACGGCACGACCACTACCGCCCAGGCTGCGGCGGCGGCGATGGCCCAGCGGCGCGGCCGCAGCGCCTCCCACCCGGCGGCCAGGGCGAGCACCGCGAAGGGCAAGAGCATCAGCAAGAAGCGCACGTTCAGGTCGCGCCCGACGAGCATCAGGGCCACCAGGCCGAGGAGCGGCGCCAGGCCGACGGTCGCCAGCAGCCGCCCGCCCGCGCGGGACCGGCGCCAGGCCTGGACCGCCAGGGCGATCAGCAGACCCACGCCGAGCGCGGCCGCGGCCTCCTCCAGCGCGGTCGGCTCCTCGGGGAACGGACCGCGCAGCAGCCCGCCCACCGCCCGCCACAGCGAGAGCGCCGCGTCGTCAGGGGCGAGCGACGCCAGGCGCAGGCCGCCCAGGCTGTGGCGCAGCCCGGGCGCCAGCGCCCACCAGCCCGCCAGCGTGGCGCCCGCCAGCAGGCCGAGGCCACCGAGCGCCAGCCAGACGCGCCGCTCGCGCCCCCGCGTCCACAACAGGTAGAGCGCCTGGCCGCCGAGCGCGAACGCGGCGTAGTAATGCGTCGCCAGCGCCGCTAGCGCGGCCACGCCCCACAGCGCCCACCAGCCCGCCCGGCCGTGGGGCGGGGACGGGTCGCCCGCCACCTCCCCGTCGCCGGTAGCGTCGCTCTGGCCGGCAGGCCGCGCCGCTCGTACCAGCGCGTACGTCCCGACCAGGACGAGCAGCGTCAGCAGCGGGTACATGCGCGCGTCGCGGCTGTAGAAGACGTGGGCGGGGGCGGCGGCCAACAGCGCCGCGGCCACCAGCCCCACTGGCCGGTCGAACACGGCCGCGCCCAGCAGGCCCACGAAGGGCACAGCCAGCGCGCCCAGCAGCGCGGAGAGCGTGCGCAGCACCGTCTCGTCGCGGCCGAGCGCGAGCCAGGCGTGGGCGAGCAGGTAGTACAGCGGCGGGTGCTCGAACGGGGCGCCCCGCAGGTACGTCAGCATGTCCAGCACGGGCCGGCCCGCGATGTAGACGGTCGCGGCCTCGTCCCAGTCGAAACCGCCCAGGGCGGGCAGGCGCCAGAGCCGCAACGCCAGCGCGGCCAGCGTCACCCCGCCCAGCGCGAGCGCGAAGGTGCGTTCCGAGCGCATCATGCCGGGGTCGTGCCCTATCGCTCGCCGACCGCGAGCCGCGCGAGGGGCCGCGTCGGGCGCAGGCGCCCCGCCCGCGACCGGCGGCGCCCGCGCTCCCGCGGTGCGCGCTGCGGCGCCGCCCGCCGCAGCTCGTACAGCGCCTCCTCGGCCAGCCGGCGATTGGCCGCGGTCAGGTCGGCCTGCAGCCCGCTCAGCACGATCATCACGCCCACGGCCCAGAGCGTTCCCGCCAGCATGACCGACTGCACGTGGCCCGCGCCGCCTTCGGTGACCACGAAGTACAGGAAGCGCAGCACGCCGAGCGTGCCCACGGCCAGGAACAGCGCGCCGACCAGCGAGAAGACCACGAGCGGCCGGTACGTCACGTAAGCGCGCACGATCGTCGCGCTCGAGTGCAGCAGGTAGGCGGGCAGGCTCGACATCAGCCGCGAGCGGCGTGTCTGCGGATTCACGCGCACGGGCACGCTCACGACGCGCAGCCGCTGGGCGCCGGCCTGGATCAGCGTCTCCAAGGTGTAGCTGTAATCCGAGTGGACGTATAGCCGCAGGGCGGCCGCGCGGGAATAGGCGCGGAAACCGCTGGGCGCGTCGCGCACGCCGGTGCCCGAGGCCGCCCGGACCACGGCGCTCCCCGCCGCCTGCAACATCTTCTTCAGCGCCGAGAAGTGCGCCACGCGCGCCGGCTGCCGGTCGGCCACCACGACGTCGGCCGTGCCAGCCAGAATGGGCGCCACCAGGCGCGGCAGGTCGGCCTGCGGGTACTGGTTGTCGCCGTCGGTGTTCACGACGACGTCGGCGCCGAGCCGCAGCGCGGTGGCGAGCCCCGTACGAAAGGCGGCGGCTAGCCCGCGGTTGCTGGTGTGCCGGACGACGCGGTCGGCCCCGGCACGGCGGGCGACGGCCGCCGTGCCGTCGGTCGAGCCGTCGTCGACCACGACGGTCAGCACGCGGGCGCCACCCGGCAGCCGGCGCGGCAGGCCGGCCAGTACGGTGGGCAGGGTGAGCGCCTCGTTGTAGCAGGGGATCTGAACGACGATCGTCTTTCGCGTCATCCACTGTCGGCAATCGGGTGTCGTCCGGTGCCGCGCCCCCGCGGCCGCCGCGGCGCGGTCGGGGCGGACAAGGCCGGGGTTGGAGTGCCGAGTGCTCGCAGGGCCGGCCCGCGCGCCGTGGGCCGTATGGCTCGGCCCGCGATCGTCCGGGCAGGCCGGCTCGGCCGCATCATAGGGGGCGTACCACACCACGGACGCCGGCCGCCGTCACGCCCCCGCACGCGGCCGGCCGAGAGTTAGTGTAGCCGATCCGCGCCGCCGCGCCCACGGTTTGGGGGTGCGGCCCTAGGCAGCAACAAGCGGGGCAGCCAGCTGGCTGCCCCGCTTGTTGCTGGTTGCGCCCGCGCGGCGCTCAGCCGCCGGTGCCGCCCGCGAACGGCCCTTGCGGGAACGCGTCGCCGGGCATCGCCGGGTTGTCGAGCTTGCTAACGCGCGCGTCCACGCCGAGCGACGACATGGTGCCCGAATCGCCGTTCATGACCGCCGCCCGCTCCTCGGGCGTCAGATCGTAGCCCGCCAGCGCGCTCTCCGGGCTGTTTGCGAGCTGCGCGCGGAACGCGGCGTCGGTGCTCGCCCGCTCGATGACCTTGGACAGCGCCTCCTGCGACATTGCCGACCTCCTAACCACTCTGCCCTCGCCGGAACCGGCTTAGCGCCATTATAGCCGAGCGGGAATTCGCGTACTGTCACCTGCGCGACATTCCGGCGGTCGCCCGGCCGGCAGAGCGCGGCGGGCGGCCGGGCGGCAGCGAAAAGAGGAGCCGCCCGGGGCTCAACCGGGCGGCTCGGGGGAGTGGATGAGTGATAGGCCCCGGGGAGGGGCCGAGGGAAAGGGGGCGGGCCGTGGCCCGCCCCCCGGTAGCTAGTTGATGAACCCCGCGGCGTTGGCCAGGTTCCAGCCGCCGGCGCGGTCCGCGGGTGGCTGGCCGGGCACGGCGCTGGGCCGCGCGTAGTCGATCACCGTGCCGATACCGAACACTCGCGGGCTGGTCGAGGTGATGATCGCCGACCCGTCGAAGCCGGTGGGGAGCGGCGCCGTGTTGCCCAGGAACCAGGTGTGGGCCTGGTACGGCGACGAGATCACCACGGCCTCGCGGGAGATCGTCCACTCGAAGCCCGAGGGGTCGAAGTACCGGATGGTGAGCTGGATCGGGATCGGCTGGTAGTCGTCCCCGTGCATCACGCGGATGCCCGTGGTCCAGCCGAGGCGCACGCGACCGGTGTCGGGATCGATGCTCACGTCCTTGCGGACCGACGGCACGTACAGACACTGCGCCACGGGTAGCTGTAGCGGCTGGCCGCCGATGTACGTCGCCGGCTGGTTGATGCCGATACAGGTCTCGTTGCCCAGGGCCACCGTGACGTCTTGAGCGCCGGTCGCCAGGTTGATGACCGAGGTGTTCAGCGACATGAACGCGTTGTAGCTGAACGCCATGCCGCGCGCGTAGTTGACCACCTGGGCGGTGACGCCCAGGGCCACCGAGGCGTCAGTGGGGCGGATACGGATCACGCCGACCTTGTAGTCCGGTGCGTTCCGCGATCCGAAGAACAAGGTTGCCCCGCTGATGTTCGCGATACGGTCAGTGATCGTCTCGATCTGCTGGCCGTTCTCGTTGAACACCTCGATGGTGAGCGCCTGCGAGCCGCCGCCCGGGCTCAGGTTGTTGAGCTGGACGCCCGTCTCCCAGCCGTCGAAGCCGTTGTAGACGAGCGGCAGCACCCACGTCTGGCCGATGGCGCCGAAGCCGGCGACCGGCGAGCCCTGCGCGCCGTTCGCGAACACCAGCTGCCCGCCGGTGACGGACGGCACGGACGTGGCCATCTGCGCGCGGTTCGAGTAGCTGATCGCCTCGGACGTGATGCCGCCCGGCACGAACAGGTTGGAGCGGTTGCCAGGCCCGGGGCCAGCGAGCTGCAGCGGCACGGTCGCGTTGCAGAACGTCGGCTGCCCGCTCGCCGTCGGCTGGTTGCCCGGCCCGAAGGCGCCGATGTTCGACGCCGGGATGCCCGCGCAGCCCTGCTGGGCGGAGCCGGCCGGAGTCGTGCCAGCTGGCGCCGGGATCTGCGCGATCGGCGGGATGCCGCCCGACGAGTTGACCCAGACCGCGCCCATCCAGCGCGGCGGGATGTCGGGGATGGTGCGTAGGTCAAGGATCGCCACGCCGAACGCCGGCGCCGTGCGGATCACCTGGACAGGGCCACCGGGCACGCCGCGCGTCGGCGCCAGCGTGAACACGATAGGCTGCGGCGAGTTCGTGATGTTCATCGCCGAGACGACCGTGTTCCACTCGGTGGACGGGTTCCAGTTCTTGAACGCCATGCCGATGACGTTGTTGTTGCCTGGCTGGACGAAGGTTTGCGCCAGCTGCTCCGCCGGGATGCCGGCGCTGATGTCGAACGACTGATGGTCGCCCACCAGGTACTCGACGATGCCTTCCAGGTTGGCCAGGCTGTACGCGCCCGGCGGCGACTGGCCGGGGGCGGGGCCGATCGGCGGGGCCGAGGTGAAGACCAGGGCCGACCCGAAGATGCCCGCCGGCGGCGCGATGGCCACCGAGGCGCCAGGGTTCAGGTCAATCGAGTCGCCCGCGCCGCAGTCCGCCGTGCCGACGCCGCCGACCGCGAACGAGCTGGAGCACCAGAAGATGCTCGCCAGCGTGCGGACCGCGCCGGTGTTCTGGATCTTGATGCGCGTCGTCTCGATCGGCACCCCGTAGATGTCGGCGTTGCCGCCGCGCGACACTAGCGGGAAGACCAGCTCCAGCCGGCCGCCCGCGGGACCGCCCGGCAGGCCGAGCAGGCCGGTGTTGATCAGGACGAAGTTCGGGTCCTTCCACTGGCCCGCCACGACGGTCACGGTCTTCTCGACGCGCGGCACCGAGATGCCGCCCGTGATCGTGACCACGTAGGAGGTGCCCGGCATCAGGCCCGGGATCTCGTACCGGCCGCTGAAGCTGGTGATCGCCGTCGAGATCGGCGAGCCGACCACGCCCGGGATCGCTTGCGGCGGGAGGCTCGCGTCTGGCGCGATGTTCGAGGCGCCGCCCAGGACCTCAGGGCCGAGCGCGGCGACCGCGCGCACCTGCACCGTCGCGCCCTGCGCCGGCGAGCCGAGCACGCCGTCCCAGACGTAGCCGAAGATGCCGCCGCCCGTGCCTGCCGCCGCGGGCACCGCGAGCGGCGCCGGCGGGAGGCTGCCCGCGCCGCCGGGCGTCGCCAGCGACGTGTTCGGGGCGGGCTTCGGCGGCATGACGATGTCCGGCACCACCGTCACCGCGTCGGGCGGCGCCAGGATGCCCGGCTGCCCCGCCGGGGGCTGCGACGCCGGGATGTGGCCGCAGCCCACGGTCTGTGCGGGACGAGCGATGCCGCCCGGGATGGACACGAGCTGTACCGGTGGTGCTGTGCCGCCCGGTAAGCAGAGTACGTCCACGTTGTCGAGCGCGGTGATGCGATAGGTGCCAGGGGGTAAGCCCGCCATGACCCAGTTGCCGCCCGCGTCCGTCTGGGTCGTCGGCGTCGCCTCCGTGAAGCCCGTGAACGGGCTGATGAACGAGCCGACCAGCGACGCGTCCGTGCGGACGGCCACCACCGTGACGCCGCCCAGCGACGTGGGGGCGCCGGCGTTGAGCTGGATCGGGTCCACCACGCGGCCCGTGAGCACCGACGTGCCGGGGATCGGCTGCAGGACGCTCAGGGACTCGACGCAGAGGTTCGGGTCGAACCAGGTGGGCAGCGCGGCGGGCAGGCCCGGGGCCGCCGCGGGGTTCGCGATCAGGCCGGGCGGCGTGGTCACGCTCACCTGGCAGGAATCGACGATGCGGAAGCCCGCCGGCACCGCGGTCACGCGGAAGGTGTACTGGGTGCCGCGGGTGAGGCCGCCGAGCTGATAGTAGCCCGTGGTCGCGCCGTTCGGCTGGACGTTCGTCGGCTGCGACGTGACCGCCGAGATGTTGTTCGCGCAGTTGCCCGACGTACAGGTCGCGGTAACCGTGACGCCGTTCACCGGCAGGCCGGTGGTGAGGTCGATCACGAAGCCGAAGGCGCCGATGTCGTTGTCAACCGAAGTCTGGGTGGCCGTGCCGCCGCCGGCCGGGATGATGCCGCCGTTGAAGCCGGCGGGGTTGCCCGACGGCGCGCGCTTGAGCGGCATGGTGAGGCCGGCCGCGGCTATCGAGGCCGTCGCGCCCGGGCCCACCGTCACCGAGACGCCCGGGGCGGCCGAGGGCGCGTGGCCGCAGATGTCGTTGCTAGCGCAGATGCTGACGGTTTGGGCATTGCCCGGCCCGCCCGGGACGTTGCCGCCCGAGTTGATGGCGAAGACGCGCCACGTGCCGGCGGCGCCCGCGGCCGGCACGGTGAGCGTGAAGTCGCCCAGCGGCCCGGAGTTCGCGGCCACCACCGTGCCCGGCGCCGCGCCCGTCGTCTCGACGGCGGCCACCAGCGTGCCGAGCAGCGTCTCCTGCGGGTTCGGCACCGGGAGCGGCGCCGGCTGGCCGATCTGGCGGATCAGCGGCGGCGCGTTGAAGCCCACCGTGCCGTTCGTGTTCACGCCCGGCGTCTGGGTGGCGTTGGTGCTGCACGGGCTCGCCGCGAGGGGGGGTACCGTGCAGGCCGTCAGCGCGACCGCCCCCGGCACGCCCGAGATCACGCCCGACGTCGCGCCGGGCTGGCCGCCCGCCGCCCCGACGGTTAGCGACAGCGAGTAGTCGTGCTCGACCGGCGCGGCGGGACCGCCGCCGCCGACGACCACCAGGGTGTCGGTGTGCGTGGCGTAGTTGACCTTGATCGCGATGTGCTGGTAGGTCGTGCCGCCGGCCGCGGCTGGGACGGTGTTGAAGCCCCAGCGGCCGGTGTTGCTGCTGACCGAGGTGCAGTTCAGGTTCAGGTTCGTCGTGCCGATAACCGCGGTCACCTGGGTCTGGATGGTCGCGTTCAGCGCCGCGATGCTGGTGACCGGGTTGATCCCCGCCGCGCCCGCGCACTGGCCAGGCCCTGGAGGGGCGCCGGGAATCACCAGGATGTTGACGACCTCCGCGATCGGCTCTCGGGTATTGCCGTCGACGACGACGCCGGCGACGCAGCCGGTGCCCGCGCCACAGGTCGTGGGCAGCTGGGCGCTGGCCACGGGTACCAGAGAAACCAACAGGAGAAGCGCCATCAGGACGCCTGGGCTACGCCGTATGAGCCTGCGCTTACTCATCCACTAATCCCCCTTCGCTCGAGGGTTTTGCTGGTGCTGGTCGTGCGTTCGGAAACAGGCGACGGTGAGAATGCTCGCGACCCGCCAGAGGTGGCGGCCTGATAGCCTCCCTGTGCTCCTCCGGCACCTCCCTTCCCTCCGTTTGACGCCAGCGCTGGCGCTGGGGCGCCAACGGGCGCGGGCAGACACTGACGCGGACGACGGTAGCGGGGCCCCGGCCCCGGCCGGTAACGACAAGGGACACGCAGCGAAAGGCGGGGAATACCCGCTTCGCTGTCTGATTAAACGCGCGGGACGGCCAAACGTTACAGGTGCCGCACGCTTCTCGCCCTGACCCTTGCCTGTGCGCCATGCTCGGGCGTCGGGCGGTGTCACGACGGGGGCTGAACACACCGTGTGGCAGCGCGCGTTGGCGCTGTAAGCACGGGACGGTGTGGGGAAGGGAGCCCCGACCGGGCGGCCGGGGCGCGCCGTGGGGGCGACTTGTGCCGTGATCGTGATGGGATGGCCTAGACCGGCTCAGCGGGGTCTGGCCATTGTGATGGGCGCTGGGGCGGCGCGCGGCCTGGCCGAGCTACTCGCCTGCGACGCGGCTCAGCAGGCGTCGAGCGCCGGCCCCGCGGGCAGGTTCGGCAGCACCGTGTCCGGCAGGGGGTAGACGTTCGCCGGCGGCGCCGCGCACGTCGCCGCCAGCGCCGGGGACAGCACGCGCGCGCGGCCTTGCTCGTCGATGCGGTAGACGCTCCCGGAGACGTCGTTCCGCAGCAGGGCGCCGGGCCGCACGGGCGTTGCGCCCGTGCCCACCGCGTCCAGCAGCACCTGACGCAGCCGGTCTAGCTCGTAGGGCGTCGGCGCCTTCACGCCGGCGGGCGTGCTGCCGGCGTTCCACAGCGCGCGGCCGGCGGCCAGCAGCGCCGCGGTCGGGTCGCCCAGCGCGAGCGCCGCCCGCGCGACCACGTCGTGCCCGTACCAGTAGTCCGGCAGCAGCGCCGTGGCCTCGCGCCCCTCGGCGAGGGCGCCCTCGGCGTCGCCCGCCAGCAGCAGCGTGTCGCCCAGGCCGGCGTGGATCTCCACGTCGTTCGGCTTCAGCGCGGCGGCCCGCGCAAAGCTGGCCTCCGCCGCCGCCAGGTGCTCCGGCTGCCCGGCGACGTCCGCCCAGTAGCGGTACAGCTCGCCCAGCGTCGAGTAGTAGCGGGCCTCCAGCGGGTTCAGGCGCGTCGCCTCGTTCAGGCTCAGCTCGCCCAGCGCGAACAGTTGATCGCGGCCCAGCTGCTCGGGCGCCGCCTCGTCGCGCACCGCGGCCAGGCTTGGGGCGAAGTCGGGGCGCGGCGCGGCGCGCGTCGAGCCGGCCAGCGCGCCGTAGTACTGGCCGAGGATGTGGTAGTACTCGGCCTGGCCGGGCGCCAGCGCCAGCGCCTGCTGCGCCGCGCGGATCGCGCCCGGGAAGTTGCCGCTCTGCTGGCCCAGCTCGGAGCGGTGGAACGCCACCTCGGCGGCCAGGGCGCTCACCTGGTGGGCGCTCACGGCCAGCGCCACCACGCCCGCCAGCGCCACGGCCCCCAGGGCTCGCGCGGTCGTCCCGCCCGCCTCGGCGCCGCCGGGCGCCGGGGCGGGCGCCAGGGCCAGCGCGCCGACGAGCGCCGCGGCCAGCACCGCGGCCAGCTCGACGACCGTGGCGGCCCGCAGCGCCTCCGGCGCCGGCATCTGTAACATGACCAGCGTCGCGAGCACGGCCGCGGCCGCATAGCCGACCACCGGCCACGGCCACACGCCCGCGCGGGGCACGGTCGGCAGGCCAGCGGAGGCCCCGTGCGCGCCGCGCCGGTCGCGGCGGCCGGCGCCCGGCGGCGCGGCGACCACCACGGCCGGCGCGCGCTCCAGGCCCGGCACCGCGACCGCCACGCCGGCCAGCAGCCAGAAGATCGCCTCGGGCGGCAGCGCCAGCATGCTCGTCTGGCTCTCCACCAGGTGGCTCAGTAGCGCTACGGCCAGGGCGAAGGAGAGGCCCCAGCCGAAAGGCGCCCGCGTGGGCCAGGCCCGCCGCAGGGCAACCACGAGCACGCCCAGCACGAGCGCGAGGTAGGCGGCCAGCCCCAGCAGCCCCGTCATCAGCAGGCGGTCGAGCAGCGCGTTGTGCGTGCGGTCCCAGAACTCGCCGAGGATGTTGCCCAGCTCGTGCGGCGGTGGCAGCACGCGGTTCAGCAGGTAGACCACGCTCTCCGGCCCGTACCCCACGAGCAGGCGCGTGCCGCCCAGCGCGTCGCCGTCCGGCGCCATCAGGGTGGGTGCCGTCAGCACCTCCGTCGCTCGCTGCCAGACGAGCACCCGCGCGCCGGTGTAGTCCTCGCGCACCCGGGCCAGGCGCTGCAGCAGCGGCACGCTGTCGGCGATCGGCCGCAGCGGCGAGCGGGGCGCCATCAGCGCCAGCATCCCGCCGCTGGCGAGCACGACGAGCGCACCGACCAGCGCGAGCTGGCGCCAGCGGCGGCCGCGCCAGGCGCAGAGGGCGCCGACGACCGCCAGCGCGATCAGGAGGGCCGCCAGGGGGCCGCGCGAGGCTGTCAGCACGATGACCAGCAGCTGGAGGGCCAGCAGCGCCGCGTAGCTGGCGCGGCGCACCTGTTGTCCGAGCGCGTCGGCCGGCAGGGGCGGCAGCACGGCGACAACCAGGGCGAAGCCGGCCAGCAGCATCGGGTACGCCCACCAGCCCTGCGGCCGGCCGATCGCGGCGCCGAAGGCCGCGCCGACCACGACGACCGCCGCGGCCACGCCCGGCGGCCCGAGCCAGCTACCCCGCGGCACGTCGCCCCGGCGGCGCGGATCGTCCAGCAGGCGCCAGACGGTGAGTGGCACCAGCATGCCGAGGTAGGCTGCCAGGAAGATCGCGTTGCCGGCCGTGGCGGCGGCGCGCCCGCCCGTGTTCTGCAGGCCGAACGGATCGTGGCCCATGGCCTGGGGCACGGCGTAGAGGCAGACCGGCAGGCTGGTCGCTAGCAGCACGCTCACCAGCCGGTCCAGCTGCGCGCGGTGGCGCAGGCGATCGGCCACGACCAGGAACAGGACCGCGTAGCTCGCCACGGCGACCGCCCCCTCGCCGCGCAGGTACGAGCCCCAGAAGGCGATCGCGGGCAGCGGCGAGAGCACTGTCGCCAGCAGCGTGGTGCCCACGTAGGCCGCCGCCAGGACCACGAAGAGCGCCAAGTGCTGAGTGCTGAGTGCTGAGTAGGACATTGCGGCCCCGGCGGAGCCTCGCCCCTCACCCCCCGGGATTGGGGGGCCGTCCTCTCCCCCTTCCCGCGTCGGGAGGGGGGGCAGGGGGGTAGGTCCGCCGGCGCGCACTGCCGCGCTGCGCCGTCCGGCCGCCCACTGGATGAGCCAGAGGAGCGCCATGAACGCCGCGAGCACCTGGAGCGCCTGGCCGCGCGCCAGGCTCGCCTGCGCGCGCAGCAAGTCGAGGTACAGCGGCACGAGCGCCGCGATGACGAGCCAGCAGGCTTCGAGGGTGGCGTTCGCGTAGCGCCACACGGCATCGGCGGTGGGCGTGGCGAGGGGCGCGCCGGGGTCGGCTGGCGCGGGCGTCGCGGTCGCGCCGGGCGAGGCCGGGGCCGTAGGGTTACGCGCGGTGTGGGCGGGGGCGCGGCGAGTCGTGCTCACGGTCTGACGAGGCTCCTGCTGCCTGCTCGCCCTACCCGCGAGCGCCCCGGCAGTATACCCGGCCGCCGGGGGGGCGTCAACGAAACGCGGCGCGCGGGGTGCCCCTTAACCTTTTGCGCTCCGGAAGGCGCCGGTCCTGTCAGCAAGCCGCCGTCGCGTTCGGCCGCAAAACTCCAAAGGGCACCCCGGCCCGCGCCTCCCGGCACCGGATGTATAGCCGGCACCCGCACACGAGCGCGCCGGGCGTCAACGACGGTCCGGCGCCATCTCCGCCGCTCGGTACCAGGCGACCGTGCGCCGCAGCCCGTCCAGCAGCGCGACGCGCGGCCGGTAGCCCAGCACCCGCTCGGCCCGCGCGATGCTCGCTTGCGAGTGCCACACGTCGCCCGTCCGGCGCGGCTCGTGGCGCGGCACGACGCTGGTGCCGAGGACGGCGTTCAGCGTCGCCACCAGGTCCAGCAGGCTGTGGCGCTGGCCCGACGCCACGTTGATCGGCGCCCCGCTGGCCTCCGGCGCCTCCAGCGCCAGCAGGTTCGCCGCCACTACGTCGTCCACGTACACGAAGTCGCGCGACTGGCTGCCATCGCCGTAGATCGTGGGCGGCTCGCCGCGCAGCAGCGCCGCGATGAAGCGCGAGATCACCCCGGCGTAGGGCGATTGCGGGTCCTGACGCGGTCCGTAGACGTTGAAGTAGCGCAGCACGACCGTCTCGAAGCCGTAGCCGTGGGCGAACGCCGCGCAGTAGTGCTCGCCGGCCAGCTTGGCCGCCGCGTAGGGCGAGAGCGGCTGGGGCGCCATGTCCTCGCGCTTGGGCAGCGTCGGGTCGTCGCCGTAGGCCGCCGCCGACGCCGCGTATAGCACGCGCCGCACACCCGCCTCCCGCGTGGCGACCAGCACGTTCAGCGTGCCCGTCGCATTGATGGCGTGCGTTAGCAGCGGCGCCTCCAGCGAGCGGGGCACCGAGACGAGCGCCGCCTCGTGCAGCACGTACTCCATGCCCGCAACAGCGCGGCGCACCGCATCCAGGTCGCGCACGTCGCCCTCGTAGACCTCGACGTCCCGCGCCACCTCGGCCAGGTTGGCGCGGCGCCCGCTGGAGCAATCGTCGAGCACCCGCACCCGGTCGCCCCGCCGCACCAGGGCGGCGACCAGGTGCGAGCCGATGAACCCGCACCCCCCCGTGACCAGCACCCGCCGCCCCGCCAAGCCGCCTCCTGCCCGCGCCTCGCCCATGATCTGACAACGTGACCAAATCGTAGGGCACGGGCTCGTCCCCTGCCGCCCGGCCGTGGCGTCCGAGCCGGGCAGCGGAGGATGCTCCCCGCCTACGTTATCTTGCCGCCCGGCAGCGAGCGCTGCAAGCGGGCGAGGATGCGCGGAGCACGTCCCGTCGCCCTACGGCGCCGCCCGCTCCGCGCCGCCCTGGCTCACTGGCTCGGGGCGTTGGTGAACGGTGCGGTCGCCGGAGCGTCGGCGCTCAGGGTTGGCAGCGGCGACAACCCCGGCGCGGGCGTCCCTTCCGGTGTCGCCGTGGCGGGCAGCGCCGTCGGCGTGGCCGTCGCCGGGGGCGTCGTCGCCGTTGCCAGGGCCGAGGGCGAGGGCAACGGCCGGCGGGTCGGCGTCGGCGCGGTGAAGTCACCCGGGCCGATGAGGACTGGCTGCATGGGCGTGATCAACTCGGTCGGCCGCCCCTGCGGGCGCGGTATCGGGGTGGTGGCGGGCATGGGGTTGTAGGGGATGCTCGGATCGTGGAGCAGGCGACTAAACAGCGCGCCAGCAAAACTACCATCCATCCGGAGGAGCCTGCCGGTCAGCATGTCGTAAGTGAAGCCGATGTAGCCGAGTTGCTGCCCGCTCTCCGGCCAGCCGAAGTTCCCACGGACGATAATCAGCGCCAGCAGCGGATCGTTGTCAGGGAAGAGGACGTCGGGTAATCCAAGGGGGCCGAACTGAGTAGCGAGTATCCTAGTCGCTAGGACGACCTCCGGGGTCCCACGGACCACCGGGTAGTTGACCCGGACCTCTTCCAGCGCGCGGTCTACGAGCTGGTCCATCGAACCCGGCGTATAGGGGCGCAAGTAGGCGCCGAGGGTCGGGCTTGGCGTCGCCAGCGCCGTCGTGACCCCACTGGCCGCGCTGCCCGGCGGCGCCGGCTCCTGGGCCGGCGCCGCTGCCAGCAACGTCAGTACGAGTAGGCAGCCCGCGATGGCCGACGGGGCAGACGATAACACTCCCCGATCGCCGGCTAGTGCACGCGGATGTCGCTGGCGAAGATGCGCAGGTCGGGGCGCGGCGCGTAGTCGATGTTCTTCGCCATGCCCCACAGCATGTTGATCGTCCACAGGAAGCAGGCCGGCGCCTCCTCGGTGATCAGGCTCATCTCGTCCGACAGCGCCTGCTTGCGCGCGTTCTCGTCGAACGACGCCCGCTCCTTCTGGAACAACGCGTCGAGCTGCGGGTTCGAGTAGCCGATGCGCGGCGACACGCCCGTCTCGAAGTACTGCGAGAGCGCCGGGCCCGGGTCGTTCACCGAGCCGCGGCCCATGTAGTAGAACGGCGTGCGGCCCGCCTGCACGTCGGCCCACAGCGTCGGCCACTCGGGCGTCATCAGCTTGGCGCGGATGCCCACCGCGTTCATCTGCGCGGCCATCGCCTCGGCCGACTGCTTGTCCTGGATGTAGCGGCCCACCGGCGTGTAGAAGTCCACGTCCACGCCGTTCGGGTAGCCCGCCTCGGCCAGGAGCTGCTTGGCCTTCGCGGGGTCGTAGGTGTACCGCGGCTGGAGGTTCGGATTGTAGGCGTAGCTCGCGGGGCCGATCGGGCCGTCGAGGCGCTTGCCTTGCCCCTGGAGCACGCCCTGGATGATCCCGTCGCGGTCGATCGAGTAGCAGACCGCCTGGCGCACCAGCTTGTTGTCCCACGGCTTGGTCTTCGGCATCATCGCCAGGAACATGATCTCCTGCGAGTCGGTGCTGACCACCTTCGTGTTGGGCGCGCTGTTCACGCGGTCCACGAGGTGCGGCGGCAGGAACTCGGCGATCTGGATCTCGCCGTTCAGCAGCGCCGTGACCCGTACCTCGGTCTCGCGCATGATGCGGTAGACGACCTCGTCCGGCCCGTCCACCTTGCCGCCCCACCAGTTCGGGTTCTTGGCGATCACCAGCCGCTGGTTCGGCACCAGCTCCTTGAACATGTACGGCCCCGTGCCGATGGGCGGCTGCTGGTCGATCTGGTCGGGGCCGAACTTGTCGTACTGCGCCTTGCTGGTGATGATGAGCAGGTCCGCGAAGTAGCTCAGCAGCGAGGCCGTCGGCTCCTTGGTGGTCATGCGCACGGTGTAGTCGTCCGTCGCCTCCACGCTCGCCAGCGGCGCCGTGTTCTGCTTCTGCTTGCTGTCCCGGTCGTTCCGGATGCGGTTGATCGAGTGGACCACGTCGGCCGACGTGAAGGGCGAGCCATCCTGCCACTTCACGTCCTTGCGCAGGTGGAACACCCAGGTCGTCGGGTTCTCGACCTCCCAGCTTTCGGCCAGCTCCGGCTTGTAGGTGTTGGTCTGAGGGTCCATCGTCACCAGGCAGCCGAGCACCTCGCACCAGATGCCGTAGCCCAGCGAGATGCTGTCGGCGTAGGGGTTCTGCGACTCGATCGTCTCCGTGACGCCGATGGTCACCCGTGTCGGGCCGCTGCTGCTGGTCCCGCCGCCCGACGCCTGACTGGCGGGCGCCGCGTTGCTCGCCGCGCCGCTGCCCGCCGCGCCGCTTCCGGCCGTGTTGCTTGCCGCGGCGCCGCTGCTGCCCTGTGGGCGTGGCTGGGCCTGCTGGCAGCCCAGGGCGAACAGCGTGAGGCTGGCGACGAGCCCGAGGAGTCGCGCGTGCTTACCCATGACCGTCCCCTCCTTGCGCTCGGCATCCCCCGGATGCCCGAGCGCCGCTGCGCCGCCACCCGAGTCGGCGGTGACGAAAGCCTACTGGAAGCGGATGCGTGGGTCAACTACCGCGTAGATGGCGTCGATCGCCAGGTTGATGGCAACGAACGCCACGGTATACACCAGTACGATGCCGGTTACCAGGGGGTAGTCGCGCGACGTGACGCCGGTGATGAGCAGGTTGCCCACCCCCGGCCAGGCGAACACCGTCTCCACGATGATCGAGCCGCTGAGCAGCGTGCCCAGCTCGAGCCCGACCACGGTGACGATGGGGATGAGCGCGTTGCGCAGGACGTGGCGCCAGAGCACCACGCGATTCATCAGGCCCTTCGCGCGCGCCACCAGCACGTAGTCCTCGCGCGTGATCTCCAGCACGGCCGAGCGGGTGATGCGCATGAGGATGCCGGCCAGCGCGCAGCCGAGCGTTACCGCCGGCAGGACGACGTGCTTGAAGGCGTCGGCCACGCCGGCCCAGTTGCCGGTGATGATACTGTCAATGAAGTAGAACCCCGTGACGGTCTGCCCCGCCACGCCGTACTCGCTGCGGCCTGCCGACGGGAACCAGTGGAGCACGCCGGCGAACAATAGAATTAACATAATGCCGAACCAGAAGTTCGGCATGCTGATGCCGAACAGGCCGAAGATCGTGCCTACGTTGTCGGTGGCCGAGTCGGGCCGGGCCCCGGCGAACACGCCCAGCGGGATAGCGATGAGCACGGCGATGAGCACGGCGAAGAACGCTAGCTCGATGGTGGCGGGCAGCCGCGAGCCGATCAGCTCGGTGACGGGCTGAGCGAAGCGGAACGAGCGCCCCAGGTTGCCCTGCACCGCGTTGCCCACGAAGTAGAGGTACTGGATCGCGAAGGGCTGGTCCAGCCCCCAGCGCGCCCGCGCCTCGGCGATGTCGGCGTCGGTGGCGTCTTCCGGCAGCAGCAGCGACGCCGGGTCGCCCGGCGCCAGGTGCAGCAGGCCGTACACGAGCAGCGTCACGAGCAGCATCACGGGAATGGTGCCCACCAGCCGCTGGACCAGATACCGTGTCATGCCGGGCCTCTCCGTGGGGCCGGGGCGCGGGCCCCGGCCCCCTGATCGCCAATTAAGCAGCTGGTCGCGGCCGGCGGGTCGATGTGGCGCAGCCAAACCGACCCGGCAGTCCCGGCCACCAAATTACTTCAGCTTCATGTCCCAGGCGTAGACGTACTCGTCGCCGCGGGCCTTGAAGTCCAGGCGGTTGCTCACGCCGTAGGTGTCCTCGTACTGGAGCAGGAATACCATCGGCGCCAGCTCCATGATGCGCGACATCGTCTTGTGCAGCAGGTCCACGCGCTTGGCGGGGTCGAACTCGCGCGCCGCGGCCACCAGATCGGCGTCGACCTCGGGGTCGGAGAAGTTCACTCGCGGCGTGACCCCCGTCTTGAAGTACTGCTCCAGGTACTCGCCCGGGTCCTCGACGGCGCCGCGGCCGAGCAGGTAGAACGGCGACCGGCCGGCTTGGATGTCCGGCCAGATCTTGCCCCACTCGGGCGTCGTCAGCTTGGCCCGAATGCCCACCTGCCCGAGCATGCTCACGATCGCCTCGGCGATCTCCTTGTCCTTCAGGTAGCGGCCGCTCGGCGACTGCAGCTCGACGTCCACGCCGTTCGGGAAGCCGGCCTCGGCCAGGAGCTGCTTGGCCTTCGCGGGATCGTAGGTGTACTGCGGCTGGAGGTTCGGGTCGTAGGCGTACATGCCCGGCCCGATCGGCGTCTTCAGCACGCTCGCGCGGCCGTTCAAGATGCCCTTGACGATGCCTTCCTTGTCGATCGCGTAGTTCACGGCCTGGCGCAGCTTCACGTTGTCCCACGGCTTGTAGGCGCTGTTCATGCCCAGGAACATCAGCCGCGTGCCGGGCGCCGACGAGATGTGCGTCTTGCCCGAGTTCGCCACCTGGTCCACGAGCTGCGGCGGCACGTTCGGGATGACGTCCACCTCGCCGTTCTGCAAGGCCGTCACGGCTGCCTGGGGCTCCTTCATGAAGCGGACGACCAGCTCGTCGAAGGTGGCCTTGTGCTCGCTGCCCCAGTAGTTCGGGTTCTTCTCCAGCACGACGCGCTGGCCGGGCACGTACTCCTTGAACAGCCAGGGGCCCGTGCCGATCGGGTGCTTGTCGGCCTCCTCGCTGGAGCCGTACTTGTCGTAGACCGCCTTGCTGGTGATCATGCGGTTGTTCAGGCGGAAGATGAGCGCCGCGTCCGGCTCCTTCGTGTGCAGGCGCACCGTGTACTTGTCCGGGGCGTCGATGCCGTCCACGTTGCTGAACGTCGAGCGCTGCGCGCTCATCGGGTCGTCCCGCATGCGCTTGTACGAGTGGACCACGTCGTCGGCCGTAAAGTCGCCGCCGTCGTGGAACTTGACGCCCTGGCGCAGGATAAAGACCCAGGTGTTCGGGTCCGGATTGGTCCACGAGGTGGCGAGCAGCGGCTCGTTCTGGCTCGTCGCCTCGTTGAACCAGATGAGCGGCTCGAACACGTGCATCCACATGCCATACGTGGGGCTCGCGCTGTCGCCGTAGGGGCTGATCGAGACGACCTCGCTGCCCAGCACCTCGGTCACGCGGCTCGGGCCGCCGCTCTGGCTGCTGCCGCCCGCCTGGGCGCCGCTCGCGGCCGGCGCCTCGCCGCCGCTTGCCGCCGGCGCGTTGCCGCCCGGCGCGGTCCCGATGCTCGGCTTCGGCTGCGCCGGCGCGCAGGCGACGGCCAGCAGCAACGCCGCCACCACCAGCCGCACGGGGCCATGAATCATCGCGCTACGAAGCGCACGCATCGCGTTCTGCCTCCATCCACCGCTGCCTGGGCTACGGATGCGCTAATCATCACACGGCGCTGGAAGCGCGTCAATGAATGCAGGCGCAGCCGCAGCTGCCGCTGGCGACCGTCACGCGGCGCACTGGCGCCTTGCCGTCCGTGGCGCTGTCGCGCGTGTACACCACCTTGCCGCCCGAGATCGTGAGGTCGATCGGCAGGTGGTGGAAGCGCTCGGGCGGGAAGCTGAACGGATCGTCGCCCAGCACCGTCACGTCGGCCAGCTTGCCGACCTCCAGGCTGCCCAGCTCGTGCTCGCGGAAGGCCGTGTAGGCGGCGTTGATCGTCTGGCTGCGGAGCGCCTCGGTCCTCGTCAGCGCCTCCTCGCCGCTCAGCTTCACGCCGTTCAGCGTCTCGTGCGCCACGGCGGTGCCCAGGTCGCGCAGCGGGTCCACGGGGTAGTAGCCCGGCGCGTCCGAGCCGAAGCTGAGCGGGAAACCCTGGTCCCACAGCGTGCGGAAGGGGAAGCCGTGCTCGGTCACGCGGCGGCCCAGCATCTCGATCAGCGGGTCGCCCATGAAGTAGAGGAACGGCGGGTTGGCGAGCGGCAGGATCTGGAGCGCCTTGGCGCGAGCGATGCGCTCGGGCGTCATCATCCAGTTGCCCATGTGCTCGACGCGGTGGCGGTGGTCGGTGCGCGGGAACTTGTGCTGCGCCTTCTCGTAGGCCTCCAGGATCATGTCGAGCGCGACGTCGCCGATGGCGTGCGTGCAGATGCGCATGCCCTGCCGGTGGTAGCGCTCCACCGTGTCGTCCAGCTCGTCCTGCTTGATGCGGATGAGCCCCGGGTGGCGCTCGCCGTCGATCACCAGCTCGTCGCTGAAGGCGGCGTTCTTGCCGGTGAAGCCGCCGTCGATGCTCATCTTGATGCCGCCGACCTGCAGCCACTCCGAGCCGAAGCCCTGGATGAAGCCCGTGTCCAGCAGGCTCCACTTCTCGAACGCCGACTCGATGACGCGGATCAGCATCGACACGCGCACCGGCAGGCGGCCCTGCCGGGCGAGGAGCTGGTAGGCCAGCACCTCTTCCTTGCTGATGATGATGTCGTGGATGCCTGTCACGCCGCGGCGCAGGCAGTGCTCCAGCTCGATGGCGATGCGCTCGGCCAGCTCGACCGGCTCGACGCCCGAGTCCTTCGCCTTGATGAGGAACTGCGCCCGCTCGCGGAACACGCCCGTCGGCTCGCCGGTGTTCAGGTCCTTCACGACCGTGCCGCCCTGCGGGTTCGGCGTGTCGCCGGTGATGCCGCGCTCCTTGATCGCCAGCGAGTTCGTGACGATCACGTGGGCGCCGAACGAGATCCAGCAGGGATTGTTCGGCGCCGCCGCGTCTAGCTCCGCCTTCGTCGGCAGGCGCCCCTCGCCCAGGCGGAAGTCCTGGAGCGGGCTGCCGCGCCCGACGACCCACTGGCCGGGCGGCGTGTTCTGCGCCTGCTCGCGCAGCCGGTCGAGGATGTCCGGGACCGTCCTAATCGACGGGTCGTAGAAGTCGCGGCACTCGGCGGCGTTCACCGCGCGGCCCGCGTCGCTCGCCAGGTGGACGTGGCAGTCGGTCAGGCCCGGCAGCGTCGGCCGCCCGTCGAGGTCGATCACCTCCGTGCCGTCGCCCGCTAGCCGCAGCACATCGTCGTCCGCGCCGACCGCCAGAATCCGGCCGTCGCGGATCGCCACCGCCTGCGCCACGCTGTTCTGCGCATCCATCGTCAGCACGCGCCCACCTGTCAACACCAGGTCCGGCGCCAGTCTTCCTCGCTCCGCCATTGTCGCCACCCTTCTTCCTCACGGCTTGCCGGCGTGTTAGGCGGCCGGGGCGACGTAGGGGCGGGTCTCGTGCCCGCCCGCGGCCGCTAGGCCGCCATTCCGGCGTGGCCTGATCGCTTCATCAACCTGCAACCGCTTCAGCTCCCGCCTACCTGAGTAGCAGCAAACACATCAGCGCGTAGATCTTCACGTTCTGGATCAAGTCCTCGATGCCGCACCACTCGTTCGGCCGGTGGCCGGAGTCGTTGCCCATCGAGAAGTTCACGATCGGCACGCCCGCGTCGAGCAGGATCCAGCGCGAGTCGCTGGTCGCCTCCATGCCCTCGGGGCGCGGGTCGACGCCCGTGACCTCCTGAACGGCGCGGCTCATCCAGCGCACCAGCGGCTCCTCGGGCTGCACGAACGACGGCCGCGCCAGGTTCGTCAGCTCCACGTCCACGTCGCCGATGCCGGGATCGCGCGCCCGCGCCTCGGCCAGCACGTCGCGCACGCGGCCCAGCACCGTCTCGTGCGTCATGCCCGGCGGGTAGCGCACGTCCACGGTGATCGAGCAGCGGTCGGGCACCACGTTTACCTTGAAGCCGCCCTGGATGACGTTCACGCTCGCCACCGGCGGGCTGGCGACGACCGGATGCGGCTCCCAGCTGGGGAAGCTCAGGTCCTCGATGATCGGCGCCAGGCGGCACATGCTGAGGATGGCGTTCACGCCGCGCGTCTTCGCCGCCGTGTGCGAGGTGCGGCCGCGCGTGGTGAGCTTCAGGTTCACCCAGCCCTTGTGCCCGATGGTCACGCGGTTCGGGTAGCCCTCGCCGTAGATCGCGTAGTCGGCGTGGATTAGATCGCGGTCGATCAGCTGCGCGATGCCCAGGTGGCCGCCCATCTCCTCGTCGGCCACGGCGGCGATCTGCGCCTCGCCCCGCACCGGCGCCCCCGCGTCTTGCAGCGCCCGCAGCGCTTGCAGCGCCGCGGCCAGGCCCAGCTTGCAGTCCTTCGCCCCGCGCCCCCAGATGCGCCCATCCGCGATCTCGGCCGAGAACGGCGGGTACGTCCACTCGCTCGGGTCGCCCACCGGCACCGTGTCGATGTGCGCGTAGAACAGCAGCGACGGGCCGTCGGCGAACCGCAGCTTGCCGAGCGCGTTGCCGCGGCGCGGCGCCGTCTCGACCTCCTCCACGGCCATGCCCAGCGCCCGCATCGCGCGCGCCGAGTAGGCGGCCATCTCAAGCTCGTAGCCCTCGCTCGGGTTCACGCTCGGAATGCGCACCATCTCGCGCAGCAGCTCGATCGTCTGCTCGCGCTGCTGGTCGATCACCGCGAACACCGCGCGCCGCGCCTCCTCGACCTCACGCAGCCGCGCCGTGATTGCCGCCTCCGTCTCGGCCAGCGGCGGGATCGGCGGCACCGCCCGCGTCCACTGCCGGTCCAGCTCGATCAGCCGCGCCTGTAGTTCGTCCATATCTAGCTCTCAGCTCTCAGCCTTCAGCGGTCAGCCTTCGGCGGTCAGCGGTCAGCCATTCGGTCGCGGGCACGAGCGGCCGTGTGTCGCCATAGCTCAGCGACAACAGCCGGGAAGATGAGTCGCTCGTTGCGCCCCTGTCTGCTGATGGCTGACCGCTGACAACTTACCGGCTATGCACCACCTTGCCCTGCACGAGCGTCAGGTCCACCGGAATGTCCTTTAGCTCCTGGGGCGCGACGGCCAGCGGGTCGCGGCCGAGCACGGCGATGTCGGCCAGCTTGCCCGGCTCCAGCGTGCCCAGGCGGTGCTCCTCGAAGCCCACGAAGGCCGCGTTGGCGGTCGCCGCGCGCAGGCCGTCGAGCACGCCGATCTGCTCCTCCGGCGAGATGACCGTGCCGCGCATCGTCTGGCGGCTCACGGCGTTGCCGATGTCGCGCAGCAGGTCGATCGGCCAGTAGCCCGGCGCGTCCGAGCCGAACACCAGCGGGCTGCCGTTGGCGATCAGCGAGCGGAAGGGGAAGCCCGCCTCCATGCGGTGGCGGCCGAGGGTGCCGAGCGCCGTCTCGCCCAGGTGGTGGAAGAACGAGGGGTTGGGCACCGGGATGGCCTGGATCTCGCGCACCTGCGCCATGCGCTCGCGCGTCATCATCCAGTTGCCCAGGTGCTCGATGCGGTGGCGGTGGTCGTGGCGGGGCAGGCGGCGCTGCGCCTTCGCGTAGGCCTCCAGCACCATGTCCATCGCCCGGTCGCCCATCGCGTGCGTGCAGATGCGCATGCCCGCCTGGTGGTAGCGCCAGACCGTGTCCTCTAGCTCGTCCGTCTCGATGCGGATCAGCCCGCAGTTGTCCGGCTCGCCCTCCAGCGGCTCGTAGAAGGCCGCGTTGCGGCCCGTGAAGCCGCCGTCCACGCTCATCTTGATGCCGCCGAGCTTCAGGAACTCGTTGCCGAGCCCCTGCACCAGCCCCAGGTCGAGCAGGCTCTCCTTCGAGAAGTGCGACTCGATCACTCGCACCAGCATGTGGACCCGCGCCGACAGGCGCCCGCTGGCCGCGAGGCTCTGGTAGGCGCGCACCTCGTCGGGATGCGTGATGATGTCGTGGACCGAGGTGACGCCGCGGGCGAGCGTCTGGCGCAGCAGCGCCAGGATGCCCTCCTCCAGCGACGGCGCGCCCGGCGCCACCCGCTTCACCAGCGCCTGCGCGCGCTCCTTCAGCACGCCGGTCGGCTCGCCCGCGGCGTCGCGCTCGATCTCGCCGCCCGCCGGGTCCGGCGTGTCGCGCGTGATGCCGGCGGCGGCCAGCGCGCGGCTGTTGGCAACCGTGATGTGCGCGCCGAAGTAGACGAACGCGGGATGGTTCGGCACTGCCGCATCCAGCTCGGCCCGCGTGGGGCGCCGCTGCTCGGCCAGGCGGAACTCCTGCATGGGGCTGCCGTGGGCGACCACCCAGCCGTCGGGCGGCGTGTTCGCCGCGGCCGCCCGCATGCGCTCTAGGATGTCGCCCACGGTGCCGACGTCGGCGTAGAAGTCGCGCACCTCGACGTGGTGGGCCACCGACGCCTCGCCGGCCAGGTGGACGTGCGTGTCCACCAGCCCCGGCACCGCCGTGCGGCCCTCCAGGTTGATCGCCTCGGTGCGCGCCCCGGCCAGGCCCTCGATCTCGCGGCTGGTACCCACGGCGACGATCTTGCCGTCCTTGATCGCCAGCGCCTCGGCCGTCGTGTTGGCGCGGTCCATGGTGAGCAGGCGGCCGTTCAGCAGCAGCAGGTCGGGCGCGAGCGCATCGGCAACGGGCATGATCGCCTCCGGCAAAGCTGTCAGCCGTCGGCTCTCAGCGATCGGCCGGCACCGCAACGCCGGACGCGAGCTGACGGCTGACAGCTGATAGCTGATCGCTGATCGCTGCGAGATGGGCGAGTCTACCACTCGCCGAAACGGAGCCGCAAACCGTTAAGTCGCCGCACCCTTGCTTTCGCCGAATACGGCCGGGAACGCTGCGCGCCGTCGCCCGGCGCGCGGCTGGCAAGGCGTGGCGGTGCTATACTGCCCGCCGGACAGCACCCCGGGAGGCACGGGCATGGTAGAAGGGCGCGGCCTGGTCGAGCGCATGCGCCGGGCGGCGCTGCTCGACGCGACGCTCTACGATGAGGTGGAGCACGACCAGTCGGCGCTGCCCGAGGCCGTCCTGGTCGTGGTGATCGCCGCCGTCGCCTCGCTGCTGGGCAACCTGCTGAACGTCTTCGAGCAGGGGCCGCGCCACGTCGGCCTGGTGTCCGAGATCGCGTCGATGCTCGCCAACTGGGTCGTCTGGTCCTACGTCACCTACTTCGTCGGCACCCGCCTGTTCGGGGGCACGGCCACCCCCGGCGAGATGCTCCGGGCGCTCGGCTTCGCGATGTCGCCCGGCGCCCTGAATATCCTGGGAGCAGTGCCTTGCGTGGGCGGCCTGATCCGCGTTGCCGTCCTGATCTGGATCCTGGTCGCCGGCGTGGTCGCGGTCCGGGCGGCGCAGGACTGCACGAACGCCGACGCGCTCGGCACGGTCGTCGTGGGCGGCATGGTAATGCTCGGGCTCTTCGTTCTCCAGCTCCTCGTCCTCGGCGCCCTCGGCGTAACGGTACGCCTGCTGTGAGCCGGCCGCCCTCTTCCTATTGCCGTTGAGTGGCTGGCCGAGGGCCGGCTCGCCTGGCGCTGCTCCAGCTGAGCCGGCCGCCCTCTTCCTACTGCCGTTGAGTGGGCGGCGTCGCCGTGGACCGGCCGCCGACGCGCTCCACCAGCTCCCGCAGCCGCGCGCGCGTGTTCGCAATCAGCTCGTTCTCGTTCGGGTGCCACTCGGCCCGCTGATGGTAGTCCAGGTGGTACGTCACCACGTCGTCGAGCACCGCCGACGAGCGCCCGAGCATCCCGAACAGCTCCGACAGGAACACGCTCTCCCAGACCTTGCCGCGCGTGCGCTTCGCGTCGAGCACGTCCACCGTGGTGCCGTAATACTCTAGTAAGATGCGGCGAACCACGTCGTCCTGGTAGATCAGCCCGCCTGGCGTGTAGTGCGCGCGCTCGCCAAACGGGATTCCCGCCACACCGTAGTTCTTGCACACGGGGGCCACGTAGCCCCAGTTGTCTAACCCGCGCGCCCGTTCGCACAGGCGGGCCAACGTGCCCGCTGGCAGCACCACGTCGTCGTCCATGAACACCAGGAACGGCCCCGGCAGCGCCTCCAGCAGCCGCTGGCGGCCGGCGCTGAACGCCCGCTCCTTCTCGCGCGAGTACTCGTACTCGCAGACGATCTGGCGGTCGAACGCCAGTCGCAGGGCGAACACCACGTCGTCGCGCCGCACGACCGGGCTGGGCGACGTGTCCACGATGTGAACGCGCAGCTGGCAGTGCTCCTGCATCAACAGGCTCACCAGCACCATGCTGAGCGTGGGTTTCCCCTTCGTGAGAATGCCGACTCCCACCGGCGGCCCCGGCCGCGCCGGGCGCTCGCCGGCGCGATGGTCGCCCGGCGCGGCCGCCGGCCCGTTCCCCGGCGGCATGGATGGTACGGTATTCATGCGCTCTCTCCCTCGATTCCCCAGCCGGCGCCGTCGCGTATGGCGCGAGCCGACGGCACGCGGGGTCGAGCGTGATGGCTACGTTGTAGGCGGGCGCGTTCGCGCGGCGTCGCCAGCAGGGCCAGCAGCGCGAACCGCGGCAGCGCGAGCTGGCGACGCCAGCGCCGTGGCTGCACTAGCAGTCGGAACAACCATTCGAGCCCCAGGTCACGTACCCAGCGCGGCGCGCGGCGCACGCGGCCGGAGATGAAGTCGAGCACGCCCCCCACGCCAATGGCGACTGGCACGCCCAGCGCCGCGACGTTGCGAGCCATCCATAGCTCCTGGCCGGGCGCGCCATACGCGACGAGCACCACGTCGACCGGGCCGGCCGCACGGATGGCCGCGCGCGCCTCGGCGTCGTCGGCCGGGTGCGGGCTGCCGCCGAAGGTGCCGACCACCTGGAGTCCCGGATAGCGGGCTATCAGGCGGCGGCCGGCAGCCTCGGCCACGCCCGGCGCGGCCCCGAGCAGGAACCACCGCTGGCCGTCGCGCGCGCCGAGCCGCGCCAGCCGGTACACCAAGTCTGTGCCGCGGACCTGCTCGCGAAAGGGGCGCCCCCACAGCCGCGCCGCGAGCAGCAGGCCGCCGCCATCGGGGATGGCGAGGGCGGCGCCGTTCAGCGCCGCCCGGAACGCGGCGTCCTGTCGGGCCGCCATGACGAACTCCGGGTTGGGCGTCACGACGTAATGGGGCGCGCGCGAGGCCACGAACTCGCGTAGGAGGGCGAGCGCCTCGGCGAACGTCACGTCGTCCACGCGCACGCCAAGGATACAGAGGCTGTCCACGTGCCTACTGTATCGGTCGGGTGCTCCGCGCGCAACTGGGGGGCCCCTCACCCCCCGGCCCCCTCTCCCCCATAGGGGAAAGGGGGGAGGACGCCGGGGCTGACCTACCCCCCGGCTCCCCTTGAAGGGAAGGGGGAGGGCGCCGGGGCCGGCTCTGTCGGTAGCCCCCGCCCCCTGTGGGGGGAGGGGGTTGGGGGAGGGGGTCCGCCACCGGAAAGCCCCCATGCCCTATCGGGGAAGGGGTCCGCGCTCGCCTCAGGCGACCAGTGGGAAGCGGGGGTCGGGGTACGGCTGGCGTCCCGCCGCGGCCTCGACGAACGCCACGTCGTCGGCCAGCCCGGCCGGACGCGGCGCCGCCAGCAGCCCTTCCAGCGTGGCGACCGTGCTCGCCAGCACGCCAGGCGTCGGCACCGGCGGCGCGCCGAGCGCCTGGCGCAGATCGAGGCCGTGGACGCACGCCTCGAGCAAGCGGGTCGGCAGGTATTCGACGAGCATGATGGGCGCGATGGCGCTGGGAATGACGGTCGTCGGCGCGAGCCCCGCCACGGCGGCGCGGGCGGCCGGCACCGCGTCGCGCAGCGCCGCCGTCAGACTGGCGGGCGTGGCACCCCGCGCGGCCTCGCGGGCGCGGGCGGTCACGTCGCCGGCCATGCCCGCGGCGTCGTAGCGGAAGTAGCTCACGCGGTCGCGCCGGGCCGGCTCGTCTAGCGGCGTGGCGGCGTAGGCCGCGATGCGTCCCAGCCCCCGGGCCAGGTGCGCCACGAGCGTCGTCACGTCCCAGCCTGGCAGCCGCGTCGGCTGCTGCCACGCTGCCGCCGGCGCGGCTGCGAGCAGCGCGGTCAGATCGTCCGCCTCGGCGGCGAGCGCGTCGAGCGCCGCGTCCATCTCCTGCCGCATAGCATCCTCCTGCGCGGATCGCCTGATCGCCGCCCGCGCCCGCGGGCGGCGCGTCGGGGATCGGGGGGCCCACCATCCACCATCGCGGGAACGCCTGATTGTTGGCGCCGCGCCGCGCTCGCTATCATCCCGGGGCGCCGCGCGGCGGCGAGCTTGCCAGTGCGAGGAGACACGACGGTGGCGGTGCTCGTGACGGGCGTGGGCTACATCGGCGCGGCGCTGGCCGCCCGCCTGCTGCGCGCGGGCGAGCGCGTCGTCGCGCTGGACAACGGCTTCGCCACCGACCTAACCGCCGTCGCGGGACTGGCCGAGCTGGGCGACTTCGAGCTAGTGCGGGGCAGCGTCACCGCGCCCCGCGCCGTGGCGCGCGCGTTCGCCCGCGGCCCGTTCGCCGTGGTGTACCACCTGGCGGCCCAGGCCAGCTCGGCCGCGGCGGCCGAACGGCCCCGCTACACGGAAACGACGAACCTCACCGGCCCGCGCGTGATCCTCGACGCCGCCGTCCGGCATGGTGTGCCCCGCGTCGTCTACGGCAGCTCCTTTCGCGTCTACGGCCCTGTGCTGCCGCCCGCCGTCGACGAGCAGATGCCCTATGGGCCCCAGGGCGACCTGGCGCACCTCTCCCACGTCTACGGCGAGAAGCTGCTGGAGCTGTACGCGCGCCGCCACCAGCTTACCGCAATCGCCGTCCGCTTGGCCGTGGTGCATGGGCTGGGGCCTGTCATGAAGACCGACTACCGCTACCTCACAGTCCCCAACAAATACTGTCTGCAAGCGGTGCGCGGCGAGCCGCTGGTGGTGTACCCGGGCGCGGCGGCGCCCACCGCCTTCATCCACCTGGACGACGCCTGCGCCGCCCTCCAGGCCGCAGCGGCGGTGGCCTGGCCCCCGGGCTTCCACGCCGCCAACGCCGCCGGCGAGGTCTGCCCCGTGCCCCAGGTCGCCGCCCTGGTCGCCACCGCCGCCCAAGCCCGCGGCCTGCCGACTCGCTCCCCCCAGAATTGGCGGGCTGGGGGGGCCATCCACTCCCGCCTAACCGCCCTGGGCTGGCGGCCGACGCGCACGCTGGCTGCCAGCGTGGGCGCGGTGCTGGACTACTACCGTGCGCGAGAGCCGACGTGAGAGTGCTCGTTACGGGCGGCACCGGCTTCATCGGCCGCCACGTCGTCGCCGATCTGCTCGCCCACGGCCACGCGGTGACGACTCTGGCGCGGTCGGCTGCACCGCCCGGGTGGCCCTGCCCGCACCTGCAAGCCGACGTGCTCGGCGCCGCCACGCAGGACGCGGCGCGCGAGGCCGAGGCCATCGTCCACCTGGCGGCCGTGCCCGACGTGGGCATCTCCTTCCAGCAGCCCTACGCGGCCAGCCTCGTCAACGCCGCGGGCACGCTGAACGTGCTCGAAGGCGCGCGGGCCGGCGGCGGGCGCGTCGTGCTGCTCTCGACGCAGCGCGTGTACGCGGCGTCGACCCGGCCGCTCGCGGAGGACGCCCCGCTCGCCGACGACAATCCCTACGCGGTCTCCAAGCGCGTCGCCGAGCAATGGCTGGCCATGTACCATCGCCTGTACGGCGTGGCGACGGTCGCGCTGCGCGGCTTCTCCATCTACGGCCCGGGGCAGCTCGTGCAGGCCGGGTCGGGCGGCGTCGTCTCGATCCTGGCGCAGCGCGCGCTCGCGGGGCTGCCGCTGGTCATCGACAGCCCCGCCGTCCGCGACCTCACCGAGGTGCGCGACGCGGCCCGGGCGGTGCGCCTGGCGCTAAGCGTGCCCGCGGCCGTGGGCGGCGTCTACAATGTGGGGACCGGCGTCAGCACGTCGCTGCTCGCGCTGGCCGAACGTGTCGTGGCCGTCACGGGCTCGCGCTCGACGATCCAGCCGCCGCCCGCGGGCCAGCCGACAGGCTACGTGGCCGACCTGACGCGCGCCCGCGCCGACCTGGGCTACGCGCCCGCCATCTCGCTCGATGAAGGACTGCCGCGGTATGTCGCTTGGCTCCGGGACCAGGGCGCGAATCCTCCTCAAGGCGCGGCCGACGCCTCGCCAGCTCGCGGATAGGCTGCGCCCTCCCCTGCCCGAGGGCCTGGAGCTATACCTAGATGGCCAGGACGTCGCTACGGCCGACGCGCGCCAGGCGGTGATCGACCGGATGCGGAGCTACGCCCTGCCCGCCGACTTCGCCGTCGTCGTGGAGGGGCCGATCCGCGGGCTCGACGGCGAATACTTCGACCTCGCCGATCTGCGGCCGGCGAGCTTCGAGCTGTTGGAGCGCCTGGCGGAGCTGGGCGCGGCCGTGGGCGCCACGGGGCTGGTGATCCACGCTATCGTCCCCCGGTTCGCGCTCGTTTGGGACGCTGCCGAGCGTGACGAGGTCTTCGCGCGCTGCCTGACGCTCCTGCGCGCCTACGTGGCCGCGGCCCAGGCGCACGGCCTGGTGCCCACGCTGGAGAACGTGCCGCCAGTGCTGCGTATGCGCGAGTCGCGCTATCTCTACACGCCCATCGGCATGAGCCCCGAGGATATGGTGCGGCTTCTCGACGCGACGCCGGGCCTGCACGCCACCCTCGACGTCTCCCACGCGCAGCTCTACGTGAACGCCCGCCAGCAGGCGGAGGCGCCCTCACCCCCCGCCCCTCTCCCAGGGGGAGAGGGGAGTACGTCTAGCGCCCTCCCCCCCTGGGAGAGGGCGGGGGGTGAGGGCATCCCTCGAGGCGCGGGCGCGGACCCGGTCGAGACGCTCTACGCCTATCTGCGCCACCTGCCGCCGATCGCGAGCGTCGAGACGTTCGTCGATGCGCTGGCCGACCGGCTGTTCGAGGTCCACGTCTCGAACGCGACGGGCCTGCTGGGCGAGGGGCTGCCCTACGGCGAGGGCGACATGGACCTCGACCGGCTGACCGCGCGGCTGTCTCGGCTCGCCCGCTACCTGATTACCGAGACGCTGGAGCCCGACCACGACGTGGCCCTGTTCATGCGCGAGGCGCAGGCGCGGCTGACGGCCGCCCGCGCGGCGAGCGCCGACTGATGCGTTTCGACCTCGAGCGCCTCGACCCCAGCGCGCTGCTCGGGCGGCCGGAGGTCGCCGTCGACTGTGCCGCCGCGGCCGAGGCCCTGCGCGGCCGCCGCATCCTCGTCACCGGCGCCGGCGGCTCGGTCGGCGTGCCGCTGGTCCAGCGCCTCCTCGGCCTCGCGCCCGCGCGGCTCGTGCTCCTCGACAACCACGAGGACTCGCTCTTCCGTCTCCAGCGCCGGCTGTCCGCCAGGGGCCACGAGCCCGAGGGCCCCGAATCGGCTACTCCTGGCCGCCGCTCCCTGGTTCCCGACCCCCAGCTCGTGTTAGCCGACGTGCGCAACCGCGAGAAGCTGGAGAAGCTGTTCCGGCGCTGGGAGCCGGAGGTCGTCTTCCATCTCGCCGCCTACAAGCACGTCCACTTCGGCGAGGCGCAGCCCGACGAGCCGATCTCGGTCAACGTGCTGGCCACGCACGCGCTGGTCGAGACGGCCGTCGCCCACGGCGTGCAGGCGTTCGTCTACACGTCGAGCGACAAGGCGGTGAACCCGCCGAGCATCTACGGCGCGACAAAGCGGCTGGCTGAGCTAGTGGTGCGCTGGGGCGGGCGCCAGGCCAGCGGCCGCTTCGTGGTCGTGCGCTTCGTGAACGTCCTCGGGACGCGCGGCAGCGTCATCGAGACGTTCCTGGAGCAGCTCGCCGCGGGCCTGCCGCTCACGATCACCGACCCGGCCATGACCCGCTACTGGATGAGCCAGCGGGAGGCCGTGGACCTGGTGCTGGCCGCGGCGGGGCGCGGCCCCGCCGGCGCGACGCTCCTGCTCGACCCGGGGCCGCCCGTGCGCGTGCTCGACATGGCCGAGCGGCTGGCGGCGCTGGTCCGCCCGGCCGCCGCGGCGCGGCCCGTTCGCATCGTCGGCCGCCGGCCGGGCGAGCGGCTGGCCGAGGAGCTGGTAAGCGCCCGCGAGCGCCTGGTGCCTGGGCCGGCGTGCGGCCTCGCCACGGTCGAGCATGACGCGGGCGACGCCCCACTGGCCGCCGTGCCCGACCACGTCGCCGCCCTCCGCGCCGCGCTGGCCCGCGACGATCCCGCTCTCAGCGACAAGTTCATGGCCCTCGCGCGAGAGCTGCAATGACACGCCTGGCGCATAGCTGACGGCTGACCACTAATGGCTGAAATCTGGCTGCTCGGCGCCTTCGCGGTCGCCGTCCTGGCGAGCTTCGCGCTCACGGGGCTCGCGGCCCGGGCGGGCCGGCGCCTGGGGCTGCTCGACTATCCGCGGCGCGGCGAGCTACAGGCCGCGGTGGTGCCGCGCACGGGCGGCTACGGCATCTGCGCCGCCTTCGTGCTCGCGGCGCTCGTCAGCTTCGTCGCCCCGACCGCCGAGCTGGTGCGGAGTCCCGAGGATGCCGAGCGCCTGCTCGGCGTACTGCTCGGCCTCGTGATCCTCCTGCCGCTCGCCTACGCCGACGACCGCGCCCGCCTGGGACCGCTCCCCCAGCTCGTGGGCCAGTTCGCCGTCGCGGTCGTGCCGGTGAGCTTCGGGCTCTGGATCGACAGCATTGCGCTGCCGTTCGTCCAGGTCGTGCCGCTGCCCGCGTGGATCGGCGTGCCGCTCACGCTGTTCTGGCTCGTCGCCATGATCAACACGATCAACCTGGTCGACGTCATGGACGGCCTGGCGGGCGGCATCGGTGCCATTGCGGCGCTGACGCTGTTCGTGCGCAGCTACTTCTTCGGCCAGTACACCATCGCCGTGCTGCCGCTAGGGCTCGCGGGAGCCTGCCTGGGCTTCCTGCCGCGCAACTGGCATCCCGCGCGGCTGTTCATGGGCACCAGCGGCTCGATGTTCCTGGGCTACGCGCTGGGAGCGCTCGCCATCATCGGCGGCGTGAAGCTCGGCACGGCGTTCGTCGTGCTCGGCCTGCCCATCCTGGACGTGGCGTGGGTCATCGGGCGGCGGCTGTCGCGCCGGCGCTCGCCCCTCAAGGGCGGCGACTTCGAGCACCTGCCGCAGCGCCTGACGCGCCTCGGCCTCTCGCAGACGCGCACGGTCCTGCTGCTCTACGGCTTCTGCGGCCTGTTCGCCTGGCTCGGCCTCGCCTGGCACAGCCCCGTCTCCACGCTCGCTAAGCTGCTCGTCATGGTGGCGATGGCCCTCGCCGTCCTCGCCCTCCTCGGCATGGTGACCTGGCTCAGCCAGCGCCGCGACGCTTAGGGCGTCTTCGCCCGTGCCCGCAGCAAGTCCACCGTCTCCTCGGGCACCCAGACCGACCCGACGTCGTTGTCCACCTCGGCCGCGTCGCCCATCGGGAAGCCGTGGTAGTCGCTGCCGCCGGTGGGCACGAGGCCGTACCGCCGCGCCAGCGCCAGCAAGTGCTCGACGCGCTCCGGGCCGTAGCCCTGATAGTACGTCTCGATGCCGTCGAGCCCGGCCGCGGCTAGCTCCGCAACCAGCGCGTCCACGTCGGGCGCGTCATAGGGGTGCGCTACCGACGCGACGCCGCCGTGGGCGTGGATGAGCGCGATGGCGTCCTGCGGCGTCAGCTTCATGCGCTCGACGTAGGCCGGGCCGTGGTCGGCGATGAAGCGGTCGAAGGCCTCGGCGATCGAGTTCACGTGGCCCGCCTCGAGCAGGGCCTGTGCGACGTGGGGGCGGCCCACCGACCCCTCGCCGGCGATCTCCAGCACGCGGTCGATCGAGATCGGGTAGCCTAGCTCGCCGAGCCGCGCGACCATGCCGTAGGCGCGGTTCAGGCGGTCGTCGCGCATGGGCAGCAGCCGCGCCTGGAACGCGGGGTCCTCGTAGCGCACGAAGTAGCCGAGCACGTGGACGCCGATCGGGCCCAGGTCGGTGCTCAGCTCGATGCCGGGGATTAGCGTCAGGCCGAGCGCGTCGGCCTCGGCCCGCGCCTCGGCGAGGCCATCGGTGTTGTCGTGGTCGGTCACGGCCAGCGTGCGCACGCCGTTGGCGTGCGCGCGCCGGACCAGCTCGCGGGGAGGCAGGTGGCCGTCCGACACCGTCGTGTGCAGGTGCAGGTCGAGGCGGCTCGTCTCGCTCATGGCGCTCCTGAGCTGTCAGCAGTCAGCCGCCAGCCCCCAGCAGACGCGCTGCCGAAGCTGACGGCTGACCGCTGATAGCTGACCGCTTTATCGCGCGTAGTCTACGGCGCGCGTCTCGCGCACCACGGTCACTTTCACCTGGCCGGGATACTGCAGCGTCTCCTCGATCTTCTTCACGATGTCGCGGGCCAGCCGCATCGAGCTGAGATCGTCGATCTCCTCGGGCTTGACGATGATGCGCACCTCGCGGCCCGCCTGGATCGCGAACGAGCGCTCGACGCCCTCGAAGGAGTTGGCGACGTTCTCCAGCGCCTCCAGGCGCCGCACGTAGTGCTCGACGCTCTCGCGCCGGGCGCCGGGGCGCGCGCCCGAGATAGCGTCCGCGGCTTGCACCAGGATCGATTCGACGCTCTGGTCGTCGGGGTCGGCATCGTGGTGGTCGATGATCGCCTGCGCGACCTCCGGCCGCTCCTTGAAGCGCCGCGCCAGGTCGCCGGCGATGATGTGGTGCGGCGCGTCCATCTCGTGGGTGACGGTCTTGCCGATGTCGTGCAGCAGCGCCGCTCGCCGCGCCACCTCCACGTCGGCGTGCAGCTCCTGGGCCATCATCGCCGCCAGCAGCGCCGCCTCGACCGAGTGGCGCAGCTGGTTCTGGCCGTAGCTGGTGCGGTACTTCATCCGCCCAAGCATGCGGATCAGCTCGGGGTGTAGCCCGTGGACGCCCGCCTCGATGGCGGCGGCCTCGCCCGACTTCATGATGTCCGCCTCGACCTCTTGCTTGGCCTTGGCGACGATCTCCTCGATGCGGGCCGGATGGATACGGCCGTCGAGCACGAGCCGAGTCAGGGCGACCCGCGCGATCTCGCGGCGCACCGGATCGAAGCCCGACAGGGTCACGGCGTCGGGCGTGTCGTCGATGATGAGGTCGACGCCGGTCGCCTGCTCCAGCGCGCGGATGTTGCGGCCCTCGCGGCCGATGATGCGCCCCTTCATCTCCTCGTTGGGAATGGGCACGACCGAGACGGTGCTCTCGGCGCAGTGGTCGGCCGCGAGTCGCTGGATCGAGAGGGTGATGATGCGGCGGGCCTCCTCGTCGGCCTCCTGGCGGGCGGCGGCCGCCACCTCGCGGGCCCGCCGGGCGGCCTCGGCGCGGAACTCCTCCTCGACGCGCTGGAGGAGGAGGGTCCGCGCCTCCTCGCGCGACAGCCCGGCGACGCGCTCCAGCTCTTGCGTCTGCCGCTGTACCACCTGGTCGATCTCGCTGTGGCGCGCCTCAAGCTCCTTCTCGCGGTTCGCGATCGTCCGCTCGCGGCGCTCCAGGCCCTCCAGCTTCCGGTCGAGGTTCTCCTCCTTCTGCTGCAGCCGTCGCTCCGACTGCTGTAGCTCGCGCCGCCGGTCGCGCGCTTCGGCCTCCACGCTGTTGCGGAGTTTCAGCGCTTCGTTGTTGGCTTCCAGCAGGATCTCGTTCTTGCGCGCCACGGCCTCGGCCTCGATGCGCTCGGCGTTGGCCGCGGCCATCGCATCGCGCGCGCTGGTGTTGCGCTGGCGAACGAAGAAGCCGATGGCGCCGCCGACGACCAGCGCCACCAGCGCCAGGACGATACTGATAGTGTCCAAGTGCCGTTCACCTCCCTACAAGATAGGGCCAGGCTACTTGCAGCACCTGGGCAGAGCCGGGAGGGTCTGCGCTGGCGCGGAGGACCAGCACGAGGGGATGTGCGCGGGCGACACCGCGCGGCATCGCGGCGGCTCGCTTCGCGGCAGACGACCACGACACACCCCGTGGGACCCGCTACGAGCGGGCGGCGGAGCAGCGCGGAGCCGCTCGGGCCGGGCTAGCCAGGCCAATGTCGCCTGCTGGACGCCAGCGAGCAGCGCGTGCGCTGGCGCCGAGTGCGGCCGCGCCACGACGCGGCCGGTGGACCTTCTAGCAGCCGCGCGTCCCGGGTCGGGGCCCGCGAGTGCCGCAGCAGGGTTCCGTAAACTCCAGACACGCGCACGGGCGCGGCCCGGTGGGTCGGCTAGTACGGGCCGCGAGCGCGACCGGCTGTCTGTCGCCTGTCGGAACGCGCCCCGGACCCTATTGACGATGCGACCTGCCCAAGTTATGTAAGGAAAAGCCTTCAGGCCCTGCCTCGACATAAACATATCGAGGCTGGCGAAGTCATCATAGACCCCCGGGCCAATAGGCGTCAAGCCACAATTCCGCGATAATATCGTAAAATGCCCAGAGTGTCCGGGGGCGAACAGCCGGCGGACCAGCCGGGCGGGGGATGGGGACGGTGGCGGAGCGCAAGGCGCGCATCGCGGTGATCAACGACGACACGGCGTTTCTCAGCTTGATGGAGGAGCTGCTCGAACAGGATGAGGGCTACGACGTCGTCGTCTGCCGGGAGGCCGGCAACGCCTACCAGTTCGTCAAGGACCAGCATCCCGACCTCGTCATCCTGGACATCCGCGTGGGCCACGAGGAGAACGGCTGGCAGATCCTGGAGCTGCTGACGCTCGATCCGGCCACGCGCCCGATTCCCGTGATTGTCTGCTCCGCGGCGCTGCACTCGCTGGCCGAGCACCAGCCGCTGCTCGAACAGTACGGCTGTGATATGCTTGCCAAGCCCTTCGACCTCGACGCGCTCGTCGCCAAGGTCCAGGCCGCGCTGGGCCGCGGCAGCCGCGACTGAGCCGGCCGGGCGCGTCACGGCTCGGCGGCCCGCGAGCCGTACCGCGCTGGGCGCCTCCCCGCGTCAGCGGGGCCTCGCCCGCACGACCCAGCCGACGCCCGCGCCCAGCCGCTTGGCGGCGCTGCCGTTCGGTACGGCGATCTCCAGGTGGCCGCTGCTGCCCAGGATCGCCCCCAGCCGCGGCATGGCGGCGTACGACGCGCTCAGGCCGGCGATGGTCGCCGCGCCGCCGGCCGCCCGGCCGCCCCCGCCGCGCCCGGCCGGGCCTTCCACCACGATCTGCCAATCCGCGTCGCCCAGCTCGCGCACGGTCAGGCTCGTGAGCAGGTTGCCGAAGTTGTCCACGTAGATCACCTCGCCGCGCCAGCCGCCTTCGCCCCACTCGGGGCGGAGCAGCGCGAGCGCCTGCACGCGGTCGAGGCGCGGCCCCAGCGCGTCGAGCGGCACCCCGGCGGCCAGGTGGGCGGCTACCGGCGCGAACACGTCGCGGCCGTGGAACGTCCGGCTGACGGCCGGGCGCCAGTACCGCGGCTCGGCCAGTTCGACCGCCTGGGCGCTGTCGTCGAGCACCCACCAGCCGTCGTTCCAGCGGCCGCCGAGCCGGCCCGCCGCCGCGAGCGCCGCCAGCGCGTAGCCCAGCAACCCGTTGTCGGGCGCCACCCAGCGGTAGCCGCCGGCCGCGAGCGCGATGGCGCGGCGCGCGCTCCCGACGCCCGGATCGACGATCGCCAGATGGATCGTGCCCGGTGGGAAGACCTCGAAGCCCGTGGCGAGCACGAAAGCGCCGGCGCGCACGTCCTGGGGCGGCACGACATGGCTCAGATCGATAACGCGCGCCGCGGGCGCGATACCCGCGATGACGCCCTTCATCACGCCGACGAAGTTGTCCGTCAGCCCGAAGTCCGTGGTCAGCGTAATCAGTGCTGAGTGCTGAGTGCTGGGCGTCAAGTTTCGTGCTTCACTCATGACTCAGCACTCAGCACTCAGCACTCAGCACTCAGGACTACGACCGCCAGCCAGTCGCCCTCGCGGCGGCGCTCGGCCAGGCGCAGGCCCGCGTCGGCGATGACCTCGCGCAGCGTCGCCTCGTGCTCGCGCAACACGCCGGACAGAACGGCGCGGCCGCCGGGCGCCAGGCGAGCCGCGAGGTCGGGCAGCACCGCCCGGATGACGCGCAGGTTGATGTTCGCCAGGATCAGGTCGAAGCGCTCGGCGGCGGCCACCCGCGCCAGCTCGCCCTGCTCGACCTGCACCACCGCCGCCACGCCGTTGCGCGCCACGTTCTCCGCCGCCACCCGCGCCGCCACCGGCTCCAGCTCGACGGCGCGCACGTGCGCCGCGCCCAGCTTCGCGGCCGCGATCGCCAGGATGCCCGAGCCGGTGCCGAGATCGAGCACCCGCGCGCCGGGGGCCAGGTAGCGCTCGACGAGGTGCAGGCACAGCCGCGTGGTGGGGTGGACGCCGGTGCCGAACGCCATGCCGGGATCGAGGTCGAGGATGATCTCCCCGGGCTTCGGCTGGTACTGCCGCCAGGAGGGCACGATGACGATGCGCTTGCCGACGTGGCGGACGAAGAAGTAGCGCTTCCAGGCGTTCTCCCAGTCCGTCTCGGCCAGCTCGCGCACGACGAGCGGCTCGATGGGGCGCAGCAGCCCCAGCCAGTGCAGCGCCGCCTCCAGGCGCTGCCGTCGCTCCTCGGCGCGCTCGTCAAGCGGCACGTAGGTGGCTACCTTCACGGGCTGCGTGTAGTCGACGTAGTACGTCTCGTCTGGCGAGGCGACGATGGGCTCCTCGATGGCGACGCCCTGCCCGTACTGCTGGAACACCTCGGCGATCGCCTCGACCGTCTCCGCCTCGGCGCGCGTCGAGATCTCCAGCCAGTGCATGGTCAGCCTTCAGCCGTCAGCCATGAGCGGTCAGCCGCGCTCGGCCACCAGCCTGCTGATGGCTGATAGCTGGCGGCTGAAGGCTGACCGCTACACACCGAAGGCGTCCTTGACCTTGTCGAAAAAGCCTTTGTTCTCGTGCGGCTTGACCTCGGTGCCGAAGGTTTCGGCCAGCCGTTCGAGCAAGCGGCGCTGCTCCTCGGTGAGGTCCGTCGGCGTCACGACGTGCAGGCGCACTTGCAGGTCGCCGCGGCCCGACGCGCGCAGGTAGGGCACGCCCTTGCCGCGCAGCCGCACGGTGCGGCCGCTCTGGGTGCCCGCGGGGATGCGCAGGCGGGTGGGCTCGTCCAGCGTCGGGATCTCGACCTCGGCGCCGAGCGCCGCTTGCGCCACGTTGATCGGCAGGTCGAGCAGGAGGTCGTTGCCCTGGCGGCGGAAGTAGCGGTGCTGCTGCACGCGCACGTCGATGTACAGGTTGCCGGGCGTGCCGCCGGGCGCGCCCGGCTCACCCTCGCCGGCCAGGCGGATCTGTTGGCCGTCGTCAATGCCCGCTGGCACGTTGACGCGCAGGCGGCGCGTCGTCGGCACTTGGCCGCGCCCGCCACAGGTATTGCAGGGCGTGGTTACGATGCGCCCCTCGCCCTGGCAGCGGTCGCACAGGCTGACGTTCACGAACTGCCCGAACACCGTCTGCGTGGCCCGGCGCAGCTCGCCCGCGCCGCCACACCGCGGGCAGGTCGTCGGCTCCGTGCCCGGCTCCAGGCCGCTGCCGTGGCACGTCTCGCAGGCCTCGTGCCGCGCGACGTCCAGCTCCTTCTCGCAGCCGAAAACGGCCTCCTCGAACGACAGGTTCAGCTCGTGTCGCAGGTCGGCGCCGCGCTGGGCGCGCGTGCGCCGGCTCCGCGTGGTCGTGCCGGCGCCGAAGAACGTCTCGAAGATGTCCTCGAAGCCGAAGCCGCCGAAGCCGCCGAACCCCCCTGCGCCGAACGGCGCCTCGCTGCCAGTGTGGCCGAAGCGGTCGTACATCGCCCGCTTGTCGCCGTCGCGCAGTACTTCGTAGGCCTCGGTGACCGCCTTGAACTGCTCGGCCGCGCCCGGCTCCCGATTGCGGTCCGGATGATACTTCAGCGCCTGCTGCCGATACGCGCTGCGAATCTGATCTTCAGTGGCGTTGCGTGGAACGCCCAGTATCTCGTAGTAGTCCCGTCGCGTCGCCACGGGTCCTCCAGTAATTAGCTATCAGCTATCAGCTATCAGCCGTCAGCTATTGCTTCCACCGCTCGCTGATAGCTGATAGCTGACGGCTGACCGCTAAACCTCGCGAAATTCGCCCTCGACCGTGCCCTCGGGCGGGCGCGGCTGCTCGCCCGGCCCGCCGGCCGGCTGGCCCTGCCCAGCCTGGCCGTAGACGTGCTGCCCCAGCTTCTGCAAGGCGGCCGTCAGCTCCTCGCTGGCGCGGCTGATGGCCGCCCGGTCGTTGCCATCCTTCACGCCGTTGACCGCGGCGATCTTCTGCTGCACCTCGTCGCGCAACTCGGCCGGGAACTTCCCCTCGTTCTCGCGCAGCATCTTCTCGGCCTGGTAGGCTAGGCTGTCGGCCTGGATCCGCGCCTCGATCAGCTCGCGCCGCTGCGCGTCCTCGGCCGCGTGCGCCTCGGCGTCGCGCATCATCTTGTCGATCTCGTCCTTGCTCAGGCCGCTCGACGCCGTGATGGTGATCCGCTGCTCCTTGCCGGTGCCCTTGTCTTTGGCGGATACGTTCAGAATGCCGTTCGCGTCGATGTCGAACGTCACCTCGATCTGCGGCAGCCCGCGCGGCGCCGGCAGGATGCCGTCCAGGATGAACCGGCCAATCGTCTTGTTCTCGCTCGCCATCGGCCGCTCGCCCTGCAGCACGTGGATCTCCACGCTGGGCTGGTTGTCCGAGGCGGTCGAGAAGACCTGGCTGCGGCTCGTGGGGATGGTGGTGTTGCGGGGGATAAGCGGGGTCGACACGCCACCCAGCGTCTCGATCCCCAGCGTGAGGGGGGTGACGTCGAGGAGGAGGACGTCTTTGACCTCGCCCTGGAGCACGCCCGCCTGGATGGCCGCGCCAATCGCCACCACCTCGTCGGGGTTGACCCCCTTGTGCGGCTCCTTCC
>Ga0209062_1000425_pt1:5000-132462 | contig 132462 bp, 118 predicted proteins | sample Coa_R2_2_FD_187158 | JGI IMG/M metagenome (GOLD analysis project Ga0209062, IMG submission 187158) | Surface soil microbial communities from Centralia Pennsylvania, which are recovering from an underground coalmine fire - Coalmine... | ecosystem: Environmental > Terrestrial > Soil... | reverse complement strand
GGACCGTCCCGGGCTCGAACCTGCCCAGCGCCACGCTTGGGAAGACCCCGGATCAGCGGTGCACCGTTCCGCTTCGCTCCACGCTGCACCGCATCCGGGGAACGTCACGTTGTTTGTTTCCCGGGCGGGGCGCAGCAAAAGCGCGGTCACGCGCGTTTTTGACGCGCTATGACGGTGCGCTGCCGACCCGGATCGTCACGCACACGGAGCCGGCGCCCGCCAACTTTCCGAAAGCAGCGATTACGCCGCCTCTCTCCTGTGGCCGGCTATGTGCCGGGTATTCGACCGATCATGCGTTGACCGCGGGGCGGCGGGCCTGCGGTATTGGTCAAGAATACCTTGCCAGCGTCGCGCAGCTTGCTCCCAAAACGCCCGGTCTTCCTTGCGGGCAGCGTGCCTGGCAAGCTCACGGCATTGTTCGATCTGCTTGTGAAAATAGGTATCCGCGACGTGCATTCGATCACCAACCAAGAATAGGGAATCTCGCGAACTAAAACGCCGACAGCCGCCGCGAGTTCCATGCTGGGATCGAAGCCCGCCGAGCCCATCCGGGCCAGGTGCCCCGTGCTCATTCCATCAGCGCGATATTGGCGTCGTGGATGACCTTGGCCCATTTGGCGGTCTCGGCGGCGACGAACTTGCCGAAGTCAGCGGGCGAGCCGCCGAGCATCATGCCGCCGAGGTCGGCAAATTTCTTGCGCATCACGGGATCGGCAAGCGCCGCATTGACCGCTTTGTTCAAGCTGTCGACGATCTCGGCCGGCGTGCCCTTCGGGGCATTGAGCCCGTAAAACGCGCTCACTTCATAGCCGGGCAGAAATTCGGAAATGCTCGGGACGTCCGGCAGCGCCTGCGAACGCACGGCGGTCGTTACCCCGAGCGCGCGAAATTGGCCGGCGCGAATATAGCCCATCGAGCCCGGCAGATTGTCGAAGGCGACCTGCACGCGGCCGCTGAGCATGTCGGTATAGGCGCCGCCGCCCATGCCGCGATAGGTGATATTGAGCAGCGGCACATGGGCCATGAGCTTGAACAGCTCGGCCGACATGTGCGGCGAGGTGCCGTTGCCGGGCGAGGCGTAATAGACCTTGCCGGCGTTCGTTTTGGCATAAGCGATGAATTCGGCGACCGTGTTGGCCGGGACGCCCGTCCCCACCACCATGACATTGGGCACGCGCATGATGCCGGCGACCGGATCGCTGTCGCGCATGAAGTCGTAATTTAGATGCGCATAGAAGGTCGCGTTGATGGCATTGGTCGGATTGGTCAGCAACAGCGTATAGCCGTCGGGGGCCGCGCGAACCATTGCCTCGGTCGCGATGTTGTTGGCGGCACCCGGCCGATTCTCGACGAAGAATTGCCCGCCGAGCCGTTGCGACAGCCAGTCGCCAATCAGGCGCGCGACCACATCGACCGCGCCGCCGGCGGGAAAGCCGACCAGGATTTTGACCGGTCGGCTCGGATAATCGAGCGCGTAGGCGCGGCCCGACACGGCCGGCAGCGCGGCGGCGCCTGCCGCCAGATGCAGGAATTTGCGGCGGGGAAATCTCATGGCCTTGCCCCATATGTTCGAGTTCGGGGTCGAGCCGGCGTTCAATTGCGGGCTTGCGTGTGTTCTCCACATGCGCAAGACACAGCGCCAAAACGCCGGCAATGTTTCATCAGATGCGCGCCCGCCGCGGGCATCATCGCTGCCTTTGACGCTGCGGACATCGGCACGTTCCGCCGGCAGCTCCGAACGAAGCCTACACCGGGCGCGTGCCTGTCTCCAGAGCAGCGATGACCTTTTAGAGCATTTTCCGGAAAAGTGGCTACCGGTTTTCCCGTAAGAAAATGCGACAAAACAAAAAACCTGGAGCGCTTTCCGATTCCATCGAATCGGAAAACGCTTCAGTCCGGCTAAAGCAAAGCAAAATCGACGACGGCAGCAAAGCCTTGATACTGGTCGTGGACTGCGGCCTGCGGGTCCCGATGGGCCGGCGGGCCCGCAAATGTCCTCAAGCGTGCGCGCTGAAGCGGCCGTGCCGGGCTTCCAGGTTCAAGTGCGCGAACTGACCGCGGTCGACATGGATGAGCGTCGTGTGGTCGCCGCCTTCGATGTAAACATCGGGCTGCATGTCAATGCTGTCATCGACGATGACTTCAAGCCCGTAGCACTCGCCGACCGCCGGAACAGCACCGCGCTCGCAGTCGCGGAAGAGTTGCGCAATCTCGTCCTCAGTCGCCAATTCGACAGTGTCATCAAGTTGCGTTCGCAAGTCCTGCAGGTGGATGCGGTGGGAGGCCGGCAACACGGCGAGGAGGTAGCCGCCGTCACGGCGGAGCACAATTCCTTTGGCCACGCGATCGCCGGAGATATGGCAGATCTCGGCGGTGCGTGTCGACGACATTGTCGGCTCGTGCTGAATCACCTCATAGGTGACATTCTGGTCGAGGAATCTTTGCAGGGTCGGTGCGATGGACATGGCGCCTCCTCCATTGCCTTTTGTTTGAGCGTGATCTGTTCCGCTTTTCGGGATCATGCTCCAGGCAATCGCCGCGGCCGGAGAGCGCAACGCCGTCGCCTCACGATGCAGGCGATTGCGGCTGGTCTTAAGGATACGCTCGGGAGCCTCCGGCGACAATCGGGTCGGATACCTGGATTCTGTAGCCCGGATTTATCGAATTCGCCGGACCGCCGGTGAAGTCTTCAGCGCCGCTCTAATGACGCTGCGCTGCATTTGGGCCGCTTTTCGGCTTACGCCGCGCGGGTGCGCGGCTCGATCTGCCGCAGCATGGCGGGAATTTCGCGTGCCGGCTTGGCCACGCTGAACAAAAAGCCCTGCGCCTGCATGCAGCCTTCGGCGCGCAGGATCTCGAACTGATCCTCGGTCTCGACGCCTTCGGCGGTGGTGATCATGCCGAGACTTGCGCCGAGCTGAATGACGGTGCGGATGATGGCGACGCAGTCATTCGCCTTGCCGAGCTCGCGGATGAAGGAGCGGTCGATCTTGATCTTGTCGAACGGAAAGCTGCGCAGATAGCTCAGCGAGGAATAGCCGGTGCCGAAATCGTCCATGCAGATGCGCACACCGAGCTTGCGGAAATGGTGCAAGGCCTCGATCACCGCGCGGTCGGCCTGCAGCAGCACGGTCTCGGTGATCTCCAGTTCGAGCCGCGACGGCGCGAGCCCGGACTGGCCGAGCGCCGACGCGACGGCGAGCGTCAATGTCGGATTGCGGAACTGCGCCGCCGAAAGATTGACCGCGACGGTGTGCCTGTCCGGCCAAAGTGCGGCGTCGCGGCAGGCCTGTTTGAGCACCCATTCGCCGAGCGGCGTGATCAGGCCGATCTCTTCGGCCACCGGGACGAACTCGTCCGGGTTCACCTGGCCCCGTTCCGGATGATTCCAGCGCAACAGCGCCTCAAAGCCGCAGACCCGCCGTGTCGTCATGTCGACCAGCGGCTGGTAGTGCAGCTCGAATTGCTGCTCGGCGAACGCGCGGCGCAAATCGAGCTCGAGCCGGCGCCGCTCCTGCATCTGTGCGTCCATTTCCGGCTGGAAGAAGTGATAGGCGCCGCGGCCGTCGGCCTTGGCGCGATAGAGCGCCATGTCGGCATTGCGCAGCAGTTGATCGGGCTCGCTGCCGTCGGACGGCGCAAGCGCGATGCCGATCGAGGTGCCGATGATCACCTGGTGGCCGCGCACGTCGAACGGCTCGACCAGCGCATCGATGATCTGCGCCGCGAGCTCGCTGGCCGCGGCGGGGGTGGCATTGCCCTGTACGATGGCAAATTCATCGCCGCCGAGCCGCGCCACCGTGTCCGAGCCCGAGACGATGCGCTGCAGCCGCTCGGTCACGGCGCACAACAGCGCGTCGCCGATCGAATGGCCGAGCGAGTCGTTGACGCCCTTGAAGCGGTCGAGATCGAGGAACATGACGGCGAGCTTTTCGCCGCGGGCGAGCGCCTGTTCCATCTTGTCGCGAAACAGCACGCGATTCGGCAGATTGGTCAGCGCGTCGTGGCGCGCCATATGCATGATCTTGGCCTCGGCCTGCCGCCGCTCGGTGACGTCCTCGTAGGTGGCGACCCAGCGGCCGTCGCCGGTCGGGCTGTACATGCAGGAGACGACCCGGCCGTCGCTGAATTCATAAAGATGCGGCCGGTACATCGTATCATTGTGGCGGCGCAGGCAGTCCGCCTGGACCTCCTCCAGAACCTCGTTCGGATGGTTGCCGGCGGCGAAACTGATCTCCAGCACCTCCTTGAGGCTGATGCCCGGCCTGATCTTGTCGGCGGGCAGCTTGAAGATTTCGACGTAGCGCCGATTGAACACCTCGATGCGCTTTTCCGCGTCGAACAGGCACAGCCCCTGCGACATGTTTTCGAGCGCGGCGTCGAGCAGCAAATTGGTCTCGCGCAGCGAGCGCTCCTGCGCCTTCAGCCGGCTGATGTCGCTGCACAACAAGATGAAACCGCCGTCACGGCTCGGGCTGCGGCTGATGCGCAGCCAACGCCCGTCCGCCATCAGGGTCTCGCTGGTCGCCTGCACGTCGTCGTCGTGGCGGATCAGCAGATCGGCGACTTCGGTCGCCTCGCCCAGCGCGGGCTCGAGCGCGGTGAGCGGCGTGCCCGGCCTGAGCAGCGCCGGCGCGACGCCGAGCAAATCCGCGGCCTGGGCATTGGCCAGCACGATGCAGTCGCCTTTATCCACAACGACGACGCCCTCCTGCGAGCATTCCACCGCGTCGGCGAGGCGGGCCTGCGCCGAGCGGCGTTGGGCGACCTCGCGCTCCATCATCGCCTTGATGTTGTCGCGCATGGTGCCCATGGCGGCGAGCAAAGCGCCGAGTTCGTCGGCACTGCCGCGCGGCACGGCGACGTCGAGCTCGCCGGCGGCGATGCGCGCGGCGACGCCGGAGGCGACCGCCACCGGCCCGACGACGCGGCGCGCCAGGCCGTAGGCGACCACAGCCGACAGCAGCAAGGCGAGGGCGATGCCGGCGAGGATGAGCTGCACGTCGTGGGCGACGGTGGCGCGGGCGCTTTGCCGATACAGGAATCCGTCGCCGGCGGTGTAGTTCACCAGAAGGTCGATCTGGTCGTCGACCCGGCCGGCGTAGTAGTCGAGCGTGTTCCAGTTCACGTCGGTCTCGCGGCCATTGCGAAAGCGCTCGCAGACCCGCCGCCAGGCGTCGACCGCGCGCTGCACGCGTTCGGCGGCGCGCGTCGCGCGTTCCGACTGGGCGCGGGCGGCGGCGATTTTCAGATCCTGCGCAAGCGAGGCGCCGAGATTGTCGATTTCGCTGTCGAGCGCCAGGCGCGCCGGCGGATCGGCGGTGATCCAGCGCCGCGCAAAGGCGGCGCGCATGGCGGCAAAGTCGGTCGCCGCGGCGCGCGCATAATTGATGGCCATCAGCGATTCGTCGAAGGTCTTGTCGAGCAGAACGCCGGCATTCCTGATGCCCATGATGGCATAACCGCCGAGCCCGGCGGTGATGACGCTCATGATCAGGAAGGCGACCAGGATGCGGCCGCGGATCGTCATGCAGCGCAACGCCGCGCGCGCGACGCGGCGGCGTCCACGCCAAGCCAAACGCAGCAGCAACGACCTCACCCGCCCGCGCGGCATAAAAATGCTCGGTTCTGACAATGCCGCTCAACTGCTAATTGGTGTGAGTTAAGACGGCCGCAGCGCGCGCTCCAATCTTGCGGAGTTACTTAACGCTCGCTTAGAGCGCTCGCCGAGCCACCGTTAACGGCGCCTTAACTACGCGCGTTCAGGCTTGATCAAGCAGCCCCCGGCCGGCTTCAATCACGCAACGAACCGGCGGACAGGGCAAAAGAGGGCGCTATGAAGGCAATGCATGCGCGCGGCTTCGTCCGCCGCGGCGCCGCAGTCATGCTGGCGGCCGCCGTCATCGTCGGGGCCGGCACGCTGCTCGGGCTGGCGCTGCCGCAATATTCGGTGTCGCAAAAGGGCCGGCAATTTCATCCCGGCGAAATGACCATCAAGCGCGGCGACAGCGTCGAGATCGTTAATGACGACGGCGATCTTCTGCATCACGCCTACATCGATTCGCCGCAATTCTCGTTCGATTCCGGCGACCAGAAGCCGGGCAGCAAGACCGACATTGCTTTCTCGGTCGCCGGCGACTTCAACGTGCTGTGCGCCATCCATCCGAAGATGAAGCTTGTCGTGCACGTTCGCTAGCCGACGACGCTCAGAGAACCGCCGTGCCGTACAGCGCCGTGTGCGCGCCGTAATAGGTCGCCAGGAACAGGACCAAAGCCGCGGCGTAAGCGAACGGCATCAGCCACGAATCGCGAAGCTGCGCCGCTTTGCCGCCGTCGTCGGCGAGGATGCCGGTGAGCGCGACCACGATCAGCGAGTGGCCGATCAAGTCGATCTTGCCGAATTTGAACACGGCGCTCACGAACATCGCCGCCAGCATGATCGCGGCGGTCCGGCGCACCAGCGGTGTCCACATCAGCGCGAAGGCCAAGGCGAACTCGACGGCGCCAGCGGCGCGCATGAAGAAGTCCGGATCGAAGCCGAAGGTCATCTCCGGATGCTGGATGAAGAGCGGATAGGACCATTGCGGATAGGCCCATTTCTCGATCGAGGCCCACATCAGCGTAATGCCGGCCGCCCAGCGCAATACGTCAATCGGCCGAGCGCCGAACAACCTGGTCTGGCCGCCGACCAAGGCGAGATAGGCGGCGATACCCAAAAAGATCGGATAATCGGCAAGGTGGAAAGCGCCGTATTGCCACACCCCGATGTCAAACAGCACAAAAATGCCGAGCGCCGAGAGCGGCATCGTGCGCCGCGACAGCATGCCGGCGGCGATGCCGAGCTGGATGGCGCCGACCAGCACCGAATTCGTCTTGAGTTCGGGCGTGAGCAGAATTCCGCCGGCGCCCCATATGGCGATGAAGAAGAACGCGCAGGCGGCGCGAAAGATAATTTCAAGATTGTCGCGCAGCCAGTACGTTGCCCGGTCGAGTGCACGCAACATGGCAAAGCCGACCGGCGTGTTCTCCAGCACGCTGCCGGTCATCAGGGCGAGCATCGACAGGCCGATCAGGAACTCAAAGTCGGGGCACAGCACATTTTCGAGCCCCTGCGGCTGGCCCGCGACATTGTAGGCGCAGAACCATTTGACATGGGCGCTTGCGGTCCCCGGACACAGCGTGTCGATCACGCATGCAAGCGCCATCACGGCTGCTGCCAGCAGCAGCCGCTTGGCAAGCCGGTTCATCGAAGACAACCCTCCAGCCACGCAAATTGGCGAACCAGATGCACTGCCCGACGCAGGGTGCTGATCCGCTTTAAGATTTTCTTTACCACAGGATGCCGTGTTTTTAACACGGGTTAAGAACCCAAATTAAGTATTGGTTAACCTTTGCGGCCCGCTGGCTCCCGATCAAGAAAATGCAATCTTTTCACTAAGTCGGCCAGTAAACGTTGGCGCCTAAAACCGACGCGCTTTCAAAGAACTCTTCCCAAAGAAGCTTGGGCTGCACGCGGGGGCGTCATGATCGGACTGGCGGGCTTGTTGGCCGTTGTCGCGGGTGCGATGGTAGCCTGCGTCGCGGACTGCTTTCCGAGATATATCGAAGCGCTGGAGACCGCAGCCGGCCTTCTGGTGATCGGCGGATTTGCGGTCGCCGGCTACGCGCTGACGACATTTATCTAGCTGAACACACGGCTGACAGTGCCACGTCAGCGTGGCAACACCGGGACGGCAAAGTCCTTGGGAGTCCCGTTGAGCGTTTGCAGGAAAGCCAAGAGATCAGACTTCTCGCTTTGTGAGAGATTGAGCGGCCGGATTTGCTCATCGCGGCTCGGCCGGTCGATGCCGCCGCGGTCATAGAGTGCGATCACCTCTTCAAGTGTCGCCACCGACCCGTTGTGCATGTAAGGACCGCGCCGCGCCACATCGCGCAAGGTCGGTGTCTTGAACGCATATCTGAGCTTCACCGAAGTCGGAAACAGCTGGCCGCGCCCGATATCATCGTCCACCGCAACGCCGATGTCGTGAAACGACGCATCGGTGAAAGTCCAGCCGCTGTGGCAGGCGGCGCAATTCGCTCTGCCGTTGAACAGGATGAAGCCGCGTTTGGCAGCCGCGCTGATCGCGGCCTCGTTGCCGGCGATCCAGCGATCGAAGGGCGCCTCGCTTGAGGTGATCGAACGTTCGAACGTCGCCAGCGCCTGTTCGATTTTCTGTTCGGTAATGTCGCCTCTGCCGAAGGCGGCGGCGAAGGCGCGCACATAGCCGGGAATCGCAGCCAGGCGCCGGATCAGGTCCGCCAGCGGCAAGTTCATATTGTCGGGCGAGGTGATCGGCCCGGTCGCGACGCTTTCGAGATCGCGAAAATGCCCGTCCCAGCCGAGCTTGGGCGTCCAGGCGACATTGAGCAATGTCGGCGTGCGCAACGGCAGTTCCTTTTCACCGAGCGCATGCCGTTCGCCGTCCGCCCATGACAGGGCCGGATTGTGACAGGTCGAACAGGAGCGGATTTTGCTGCCGGACAGAATGGGATCGAAGAACAAGCTGCGGCCCAATGTGAACTTGGCCTGCGAATACGGATCGTCCGGCGGATAAGGGATGTGCGCCGAACGCAGATATTGTTTACGCAGGGTCTGCAAGCTCGTGTCGGCGGCAGCGAAGATCACGCCGCCACTGCCGAGCAGCGCGGTAAGGACGAGCAACGCGGCAAGCGGTGCCGCCGCCCTTCGAGGGCATGCGGTGAAATGCAGCCATCCCATAATCGACAATTTATCGCTGCGGATTGACAGAAGGTTAATTAACGGACGGCCCCGGCGTCGCTGCGCGGTTATGGCGCGGCAAAGCCGGCGCGCCGCATTCGGCAGCCCGCTCGGCACCGCTGAAACTGTAGCTGGGCACCGGGAGGCAAAGCCGCGCCGCGTCGGCAAAATCATGCGGCGCGGCGCCTCCGCCGTGCGACGGAGCAGACGATTTTGCCCATCCTGCACGCCGGGCCGTGCTAGACTTCCCCATCTCCCCGGGGAGGTCGCCATGAACACGCCGAGCGCAAGCGCCAGAAGCGCCAATCTCAAGATCGCCGCTCTCGATCAATCGCAAATGTCGCCGCAGGAGTGGCAGGCGCGCGTCGATCTCGCCGCGGCCTATCGTCTGATTGCGCATTACGGCTGGGGTGACGTGATCTACAACCATTCGTCCATGCGCGTGCCCGGCGAAGAGCGCAAATTTCTGATCAAGCGGCACGAGCTCCTCTATACCGAGGTGACGCCGTCGAATCTGGTCAAGGTCAGCATGGACGACGATCTCGACGAAAGCGCCGGCGTCAACCGGCCCGGCTTCACGCTGCATGGCGGCGTGCTCTCGGCACGGCCGGATGTCAATTGCGCCGTGCATGTGCATACCGAGACCGGCATGGCGATTTCCGGACTGCGGCACGGGCTGCGCATGGTCTCGCAGGCGGCGATCCGCTTCTACAATCGCATTGGCTATCACGACTATGAAGGCATCACCGAAGATTTCGGCGAGCGACAGCGCATCAACACGGCACTCGGCAATAACCGGGCGCTGGTCATGCGCAATCACGGCCTCCTGACGGTGGGCAAGACGGTGCGCGAAGCCTTCGTGCTGATGAAGTCGCTGATCGAGGCGGCCGACATCCAGCTGCGCATGGAGGCGACCGGCGGCGCGCTGATCGAGATCCCGCCGGAGATTTGCGAGAAGACCGCGCGGCAATACGAGCACCACGATTCAGGCCGCGGCTCGGCCGACTGGCCGGCTTATCTGCGCATGCTCGACACGATCGATCCGGGCTGGCGGAGTTGAGCTGCGCTTGAGCCGTCACGACGAGCGAGGCGGAGCGATCCAGTGCGGTGGCACCATTGCTGGGATTGCTTCGTCGCTCCCCGCAACGACGCGCTCTCCATCGTCACCCCGTCGGCCGCTCAAATCCTGTTCCCCGCACTCCACGTCCAGAAATCCCGCCCCTCCTCGCGCAGAAAGCGCGCCAGCACCATGTTGTGCACCTCGGAAGCGCCGTCGACGAGACGCGCGGCGCGAGCGGCGCGATAGATCCATTCCAGAATCGTGTCCTTGGAATAGCCGCGCGCGCCGTTGAGCTGGATGGCGGTGTCGGCGGCCTGGTGCAGCGTGTCGGCGACATGCACCTTGGCCATGGAGATCTCCTTGCGCGCGCGATCGCCGTGATCGAGCTTCCAGGCTGCGTGCATGGTGAGCAGCCGCCCGATCTGAATCTGCTGCGCCACCTGGCCGAGCTTGATCTGCACGCTCTCGCGGTCGGCAAGCTTTATGCCAAAGCCTTCGCGCCGATTGACGTAGTCCTGGGCGATTTCCAGGCAGCGCTTGGCCTGGCCGAGCCAGCGCATGCAATGGGTGAGCCGCGCCGGACCGAGCCTGATCTGCGTGACCTTCAGCCCGTCGCCGACGCCGAGCAGCACATTGTCGTCGGCGACTTCGAGCCCGTCGAATTCGAGCTCGCAGTGGCCGCCGTGCTCCTCCGGTCCCATGATCGGGATGCGGCGCAGGATGCGCCAGCCCGGCTGATCGCGATGATAGAGAAACGCGGTGAGGCCGCGCCGCTTGTCATCGGAGGTGCGGGCAACGACGATGAAATGCCGCGCCTCACCGGCGCCGGTGATGAACCATTTGCGGCCGCGGATGATCCACTTGCCGTTCTTCTTTTCCGCCGCGGTGCGGATCATGCCGGGGTCCGAGCCGCCGCCGGGGGCCGGCTCGGTCATGGCAAAAGCGGATTTCACTTTGCCCTCGACCACCGGCCGCAGCCACCATTCCTTCTGCGCGGGCGTGCCGATGCGCGACAAAAGATTCATATTGCCGTCGTCCGGCGCCGCGCAGTTCATCGCGAGCGGGCCGAACAGCGAGCGCGCCGCTTCTTCGTAGATGGCCGCCCAGGCGACGATCGGCAGCGCCATGCCGCCGAACTCCTTGGGCGATTGCGGCGCCCATAGGCCGGCTTTGCGCGCCCTGTCCTGAACGGGCGCGAGCCGCGGCAGCGGAATGTTTTCATGTTCGGAAAAATTTTCCGCATCCGCCTCGAGCGGCAGAACGTGCTCTTCGACGAAAGCGCGCGTGCGTTGGCGGAGATCTTCGATGTCCGGCGGCAGCGTGAAATCCATGCCGGCGCCCCTCTTTGATTTTGCGCGTTGCAGGAATACTTACATCGGGCCGGGGTAATAAGCCAATCGTAGGCCCGATAGCAGGGTCAAAACGCTTCGATGTAGCCATGAGGCCCACAATGACGCGGATCAGCTTTGCCATTGCGACCGGATTAGCGCTGCTGTGCCTGTTTGCTTCGCCCAGCCAGGCTCAGTATTCGGGAGACGCACCCTGGTGCGCCGTCATTTCGGTCGGCACCGGCGGCATCCATTATGATTGCTACTATTACACCGTCGAAGCCTGCGTGCCGAACGTGCTCGCCGGCAATCGCGGCTTCTGTGCAATGAACCCTTATTATTCGACGAGCCGCGCCGCGGCCGCCGCGGCGTATGGGCCGTATCCTTCGCGGCACAGGCATTATTCGCATAAGCGCGTCTACGCGCACTGAGCTGCGAGCGAGTTAGCTCGGCCAACCGCCGCCATGCCCGCCTTGAGTGATCAGCCTGGATCGGCGCATAGTCCCGTGCCACGGACACATCGATGCTTGCTCGTTCAATCGCCGCCGTGGCGTAGTCCTGTTTTTCGCTTTACGCCGCCGCGCCTGAGAGCCGCATGTTCATTGTGCGGGACAATTGCCCGCCCGCTGCCGGTGCTACATTCAAATTTCCGGGTTTGACCCCGGCGACCAGTATCGACTTCGTTCGCAGCCGCCTTCCCTTCGCGGACAAAAACGGGCACGCTAACGGTCAATCCGAATTGATCCTGCGCGCGTCCCATGCTCGACCAATCACAACCCAAGCCCGAGCCTTTCGCCCTCGATGCCGACCAGATCGCGATGCGCCAGGTCGCGCGCAGCTTTGCCGACGAGCATTTTGCGCCGAACGCGATCGCCTGGGACGAGGCCAAGCATTTTCCGGTCGCGGAAATGCGCAAAGCCGCTGCGCTCGGCATGGGCGGCGTGTTTGTCGGCGAAGATGTCGGCGGCTCGGCGCTGTCGCGGCTCACCGGCACCTTGATCTTCGAGGCGCTGGCCACCGGATGCCCGACGGTGTCGGCCTATATGTCTATCCACAATATGACGGCGTCGCTGATCGACACGTTCGGCAGCGCCGAGCAGCGGCGGCGTTATCTGCCGCGGCTGTGCAGCATGGAGCTTTTGGCGAGCTACTGCCTGACCGAGCCGGGCTCCGGCTCGGACGCCGCCGCGCTCGTCACCCGCGCTGTGCGCGACGGCGACCATTACATTATTAACGGCCAAAAGCAGTTCATCTCGGGCGCCGGCGCGGGCGATCTCTATCTGCTCATGGCGCGCACCGGCGGCGCGGGGCCGGCCGGAATTTCGGCGTTCATCGTCCCGGGCGACGCGCCTGGAATTACGTTTGGCGCCAATGAGCGCAAAATGGGCTGGAATGCGCAGCCAACGCGCGCGGTGATGTTCTCCGACGTGCGCGTCGCGGCCGCCGACCGGCTCGGCGAGGAAGGCGCGGGCTTCAAGATCGCGATGATCGGCCTCGACGGCGGCAGGCTCAATATCGCCGCCTGCTCGCTCGGCGGCGCGCAAAGCGCGCTTGAGAAAACGCTGGCCTATATGAAGGAGCGCAAGGCTTTTGGCAAACGGCTGAACGAGTTCCAGGCCCTGCAATTCCGCTTGGCCGACATGGCGACGGCGCTCGAAGCGTCGCGCGCGTTGCTGTGGCACGCCGCGGCGGCGGTCGACCGCGGCGAAGCGAACGCGACCCAGCTCGCCGCAATGGCAAAGCGCTTCGTCACCGACGCCTGTTTCGATATCGCCAATCAGGCGCTGCAGCTGCACGGCGGCTACGGCTATCTTTCCGAATACGGCATCGAGAAGATCGTGCGCGATCTGCGCGTGCATCAAATTCTGGAAGGCACCAACGAGATCATGCGCCTCATCGTCGCGAGAAGCCTCGTCGGGCGATGAACGAACGTATTGTTCAGGACGGCGATATCATCATCCGCGCGCGCGGCGCGCTGCGCCGGCTCACGCTCAACCGCCCCAAAGCGCTCAATGCCGTAACCCTCGACATGGCCGTCACCATGACGGGAGCGCTGCGTGCCTGGGCCGCCGATCCCGCGGTCGGCGCCGTGCTGCTCGACGGCGCCGGCGAGCGCGGCTTCTGCGCCGGCGGCGACATTCGCGCGCTGTATGACGCGGCAAAATCCGGCGACAACTTGCCGGAGACATTCTGGGCGATCGAATATCGGCTCAATGTCATGATCGCGCGCTATCGCAAGCCCGTGGTCGCCATCATGGATGGCATGGTCATGGGCGGCGGCGTCGGGCTCTCCGCGCACGCAGCGCACCGCGTCGTCACCGATCGCTCCGCAGTCGCCATGCCGGAGGTCGGCATCGGCTTTTTTCCCGATGTCGGCGCATGCTTTCCCTTGGCGCGCGCGCCCGGCCATGCCGGCGCCCATCTCGCCTTGACCGGCGAGCGAGCCAATGCCGCGGACGCGATCTATTGCGGGCTTGCCGACATTCATATCGCGGCGACGAAGCTTGACGAAATTCCTGCGGCCCTGGCCGAGTGCCGAAGCGCCGATGATGTGCGCCGCCGCCTCGGCGCGCTAGCAAGTCCGCCGCCGCCAGGCAAACTGGCCGCGGCCCGGCGTTGGATCGATGCCTGCTACGGCGCCGAGCGGGTCGAAGAAATCATCGCGCGATTGGGCGCCCGCGTTGAAGACGACGCGCAGGCGGCGCTGGCGGCGATGCGCAAGGCCTCGCCGACCTCGCTCAAGGTCACGCTGCGCCATATGCGCGAGGCCGCCGCGTTCAAGCGCGTTGAGGAGTGCTTTGCACAGGATTACCGTATTGCGCTTGCCTGCGTGGCCGGACACGATCTGATCGAAGGCATTCGCGCCGCCATCGTCGACAAGGACCGCAATCCGAAGTGGCGGCCGGAGAGACTGGAAGAGGTGACACCCGACATCGTCGCGCGACACTTCAAGCCGGTGGGCGCGCTGGAATTGAAGTTCGAGGAGTAGAGCGCGATCGTTTCCGGTCGGATCGGAAGCGGCGCGTGCTGACCGACGTGGAACGGTCACGCATCAGGGTCCGCGCGGTACGCTCGTAAAAACAGCACTCAGGTGATCGTGGGACGACATCGATCGCAACGGCCGCCTCTCTTGCGGTCTATTGATCTTATCAAGGGCGCGCAGCGCCGTCTTCAGCGGTCAACCACCCTTGACAAGATCAATAGAGCGGAAGCACTAGCTGTCCGTTGCGATCAATGCCTTGCTCTGCCGCTGGCATTTCTGCCGTGATGTGATGCATAAAAGGGGCATGTAATGCGCCCGACCTAGGACATCACGCCGGGGAGGACACGTCCATGCCGCATATCGGATTCATCGGCCTCGGCAATATGGGCGGCCCGATGGCCGCCAATCTGGCGAAGTCCGGCGAGCCTGTGCGGGGCTTCGATCTTGTCGCTGCGCTGCGCGAGGCGGCGGCCGCAACCGGCGTTGCGATCACCGACAATGCGCGGGACTGCGTCGAAAATGCCGACGTGGTCATCACCATGCTGCCGGCCGGCGAGCATGTGCTTGCGGTGTGGGAGGACATCGTGCCGGCCGCCAAGCAGGGCGCGCTGTTGATCGACTGCTCGACCATCGACGTGGCAAGCGCCCGCGCCGCGCATAAGCTAGCCGCCGGGCGCGGGATCGCCACACTTGACGCGCCGGTCTCCGGCGGCGTCGGCGGCGCCAAGGCGGCCACCCTCACCTTCATGGTCGGCGGCTCGCAGCACGCCTTCGCGCGCGGCAAGCCGGTGCTCGAGAAGATGGGCAAGCGAGTCGTGCATTGCGGCGAAGCCGGCAACGGCCAGGTGGCGAAAATCTGCAACAATATGGTTCTCGGCGCCTCGATGATCGCGGTGAGCGAAGCTTTCGTGCTCGGCGAAAAGCTGGGGCTCTCGCATCAGGCCCTGTTCGACGTGGTGTCGTCGTCGTCCGGCCAATGCTGGGCGCTGACCAGCTATTGCCCGGTGCCCGGGCCGGTGCCGACGAGTCCGGCGAACAGCGGCTACAAGCCCGGCTTCGCGGCCGCCTTGATGCTCAAGGATCTCAACCTCGCGCGCGCGGCCGCGTCCTCGGTACATGTCGAAGCGGCGATCGGCACGCACGCCGCCGACATCTATCAGCAGTTCTGCGAGACCGGCTCGAGCGGCGCGGATTTTTCCGGTATCGTCAATTTCGTGCGCGCGCGGTCGGCAGGGTGAAATCGCCGATACGTAAGCGAGCCAAGGCAACTTGCGCTCATTGCCGCGAAAGCGGGCATCCGGTTCTTCGCAGCAAGCCGGGTCCCCGCTTTCGCGCGGACCGGCCGACTACCGGCTCCCCTCCGCCTTCTTGATCGGATCCTTCACGGCGGGAAACGTCGCGAACTCTATATTGTAAAGCTCGCCGTCCTTGCGCTCGACGCGGCGGATATAGATGTTGTGGACGATGTCGCGCGTGCGCGCATCGATGGTGATCGGCCCGCGCGGCCCCTCGAAGCTCATGCCCTTCATCGCCGCGATCAATTTGTCGCCGTCGGTATCGCCGCCGGTTTTGTTCAGCGCCTCGTAGATCAGGCGCATGCCGTCGTAGACCGATTCCGCCACGTGATTGGGCCGCTTGCCGGCAAATTTTGTGAAGCCTGCGACAAAGGCCTGGTTCTGCGGCGACATATGCGCCGCGGAATAGGGACCGGCGGTGATGATGCCGATGGCCGGATCGCCCATGCCCGGCAAGAGATCATCGTCGGTGAGATCAAGCGTGCCCATCAGCCTGACGCCGGACGCGTTGAGGCCGCGTTCGGCATATTGTCGGGCGAACGTGCCGGCCATGCTGGCCGGGATGAAGACGAAGATGCCGTTGGGGTTGGCGTCGCGGGCGCGCTGCAGCGACGGCGCGAAATCCGGGCTCTGCACCGGCACGCGGATATTGGCGACGATTTCGCCACCATTCTTCTTGAGTTCGTCGCCGAATGCCTGCTCGGCATCATAACCGGGCGCATAATCGGATACGACCGTGGCGACCTTTTTGATGTTGTTCTGCGCCGCCCATTGCGCCATCGGCACCGCGGCCTGCGCAATGGTGTAGAAGGTGCGCGCGATATAGGGCGACTTCTCAGTGATAATCGAGGTGCCCGCCGCCATCACCACTTGCGGAATCTTCGCCTCGGTCGCGAGCGGCGCGACCGCAAGCGCAACCGGCGTGAACGTGAAGCCGCCGAGCACGGCAACTCTGTCATTGACGATGAATTCCTGGGCGATGCGCTTGGCATTGTCCGGCTGGCTGCCGTCGTCCTTGATCAAGAGCTCGATCTTCTTGCCGGCGATGCTCACGCCGTTGACGGCCATGAAATATTTGGCGCCGGCAATCATCATCGCGCCGATCTGCGCGAACTGGCCGGTCGAGGGCGCGATGAAACCGATCTTGACCGTGTCCTCGGCATGCGCGGCGCGGGCGAAACTGCCGACCGCCAATAGCGCGAGGCAAATCCGCGCGAAGCTGATCCGCTTGGTCATATTACCCTCCCCCTCCGCCGGGCCTTCCATGCCGGTCGGCAAGGCCTCTCTTTGCCTGCATGGTCAGTGCTTCCACAGCTTCCTGCTGGCGAGCTCGGCGCCTTCGCGCATCGCCTTAAATTTCTCCCAGACCACAGTGTGATGCACCTCGGTGCGGTAGAGCGCCTGCGAGGAGAAGCCGCAATCAGCGGCGGCAATCACGTTGCTGCGGCCGACCAGGTTGGCGAAGCGCAAGAGGCGCTCGCAGATCAATTCGGGATGCTCGACGATGTTGCTGGCATGGGTGATCACGCCGGGACAGAGCACCTTGCCGTCCGGGATCTTCACCGTCTCGAACAGATGATATTCGTGCTCATGGCGCGGATTGGCGGCTTCGAAACTGTACGATCCGGCATTGATCTTCAGCATGAAGCCGATGAGCTCTTTCAGGCTCGCCTCATAAAGGCGCGGCCCTTCATTGATGCCGTAGCAGGTGTGAAAGCGCACGCGCTCCGGCGGAATCCCTTGCAGGCCGATATTGATCGCCTCAACATAGATCTCGGCGCGCCGGCGCTTGCCGGCGTCGTCCAGTCCGGGCTCGACAAAAATATCGGCAAGGAACGGATCGTCGATCTGCACGAGAATGCCGGCATCGGCGATGGCGCGATATTCCGCGCTCATCGCGGCGGCGACGGCGTGGAAATACTCCTCGTCGCTTCGGTAATATTCATTGATGCCGACGCCGGAGGGCGCCGTCGCCGGCAGAAACACATGATGCAGCGGCACGCCGGCAGCCTTGGCAGCGGCTTTCAGGTTTTCAATGTCGCGCGCGAGCGGCGCCTGGCCGCGATATTGCACAGGCCCGGTGCACACGACCGGCGACAGCGGCACGATCGCCCCGCCCATCATCGCCTGCTTGAAATAATCGGCGTAATATTCGGGAAAGGCGGCGACTTCCTTTTGGAACAGCAGCAGCTTCTGATTGGGCCGCGGCTCAAAGCCGGAAAGCCGCTCCTGGACATAAGTGAAAAAGCCCGGCTTTGAGAATTCGCCATCGGTAACGATATCGATGCCGCAATCGACCTGCCTTTTTACGACGTCGGCGACCGCCTGGCGCAGCGCCGCGTCGAAGGCTTTTTCGTCGAATGGCTTGCCGGACAATTTCGCCTTGAGCTGATCGAGCAGATGATGCGGCCGCGGCAGGCTGCCGATATGCGTGGTCTGAATGCGATCGGTGTTCTGCTGCAGCGTCATGCGTCTTCCTCCCGCCGGAACCGAACGTAAGTCTGCCCGCTGCTCCGACAACGCGTTTCCTCGCAATCCGTCGCGGCGCGCGGATGGTTTTGCTTGAGGCTAGTCGAGGGGTGACGATATTTCAAACAAAAAAGCATATATGCTTTTTTCTTCCTGCGGCCTCAGCGCGCAAATGGCCGCTTTGAAATTGGGCGGCTCGCCGTTGGGCGGTTTGCAGTTGGGCGCCTGCCCCGCCTGGTGGGGCGCCGTACCGTGGATGAAGCCGGTCCGAGCACAGCGGGCGCGAGCGCCGACCATTGCGCGATCACCCGGCGCCGGTTCGTTTTGTAGGGCAGCCAGGTTTCGACGACGAACAGGCCGCGCAGAAGATAATGTGTCAGCAAAATGAAGCGCTCGGCGCTTTGGCGCGGAAAGCCAGCGGCAATGAGCGTATCGAGCCAAATGCGGTTGAGGCTTTTGCGGGCGCGCACCACGATCGGGCGATGCAGCCTGGCCAAACCGGCATTGCTTGCGGCAGCAATCGCCAGTTCCAGCATGGCGCGATAAAGCGGTCCGAAGAAAAAGTGCTCGGAATCGAGCAGGAATCGTTGCACTGTGGGCTTGCTGTTGCGCGCGGCCAGCGCTTTCGCATGCGCGACCGCCTCGTCCATCGCATGCTGGGTCGCGGCGAGCAACAGCGCGTTCTTGGTCGGGAAATAGCGCTCGAGCGCGCCGCGTGAGACGCCGGCGCGCGCCGCTACCCGACCGGCGCTGAAATTGGCAAAGCCGTCATCAATCAGCACATCGAGGGCCGCCGATAGCACCGCCGCTTGCGTTGCCCGCCGGCGCTCCTCCTGTGTCCGTCTCATTGTCCGCCGCTCTCTGCCCGTTCCGCCGGCCGCGAACGAATAGCGGCTGCGCAAGCCAACGGGCAAGCGATTCGGCAATTAAATGGCCGGGCCGCTGTTGCTTTTGCCGCGATGTCAGCCGACGACATTGCCAATCAGTATTTTCGCAGGGCTGGTAAAAGGCTTGGTGAAAGACTCAATCTCCGCCCGATTATCTCGACTTGCCGGCCGCGTCGTATTAAGTTGCCGGCTGTCGCGAGACTGCGCGGAATATAATACCATCTGTGGAATCCGCTGTTTCTGTTAGACGGCGATAGCAGGCGACGGGGTGGCTTTGCGGGTCCGGGCTTGGCGCGCATTTTTCCGGCCTTGGCTTACAGGTGTGGTGGCACCGACTGCTCTGCTTTGCCTTTTGGCGAGCGCGGCTTCCGCGCAATTCGCCTCGCCGTTCGCAACCAATACCAGTCCGCTGTTTCAGGCGGTCCTGACACGGCCTTCGGATCTGAACAACACGCTGCAATATGCCGTCTCCGCTTCGGCCTATGATGTCGAATCGGCGATCGGCGCTTACGAGCAGCTCCTGTTTTACAATCCCACCCTGTCACGGGTGCGTTTCGAGCTCGGCGTTCTGTACTACCGGCTTGGCTCCTACGAAATGGCGCGCGGCTATCTGAAATCCGCGCTGGAGCAGGCCGACATCACCCCGGATCTGCGGCAGCGCACCGAGGATCTTTTGTATGACGTCGACAAGCAGCTGCAAGTCGACCGCTTTTCCGGCTTTGTGCAGACCGGGCTGGCTTATCAGAGCAATCCGGGCGCGGGGCCCGGGCCGGGCACGGTGCTGGCCTCGGGCAACGGCTTCGACAGCCGGTTCTTCAGGCAGAGCGGCTGGAATTGGTTCGGCGGGTTCGGCTTGAATTATGTCCATGATTTTCAGAACCAGCGTGGCGACACGTTCGAAGCCTCGGTGGTCGGCTATGACCAGCAAGAGTTCCGGTTGCACCAATTCGACGTCGGGGTGGTGGAACTGCGCGCCGGACCGCGTTTCGGGATTACCCCCAATAGCGAAGGCGCGGTCTCGATCAAGCCTTACCTGCTTCTGACCGGCACGGCGCTGGCCGACGCCATCTATTCAGGAAGTGCCGGCGGCGGTCTGACCCTGCACGCCGTTATCGGCAATGTCGCACTCGATCCTTATGCCGAAATCGCGCGGCAGGGCTTTCACAATTCCGGCTTTTATCCGCTCGCCAGCGGCATGAGCGGCACGCTGTCAACCTACGCGGTGCGCGCATCCGGCCCGCTTGCCGCGGGTCTCGGCTGGCAGACGCGCTTGGGCTTTGCCCATTCCAGTGCCACGTTCAGTCCCGACAGCTACGACGCCTATGCCGCCGATATCTGGCTACCGTGGAATTTTTCGCCGCTCGGCGACGGCCGCACCTGGACACTGACGCCGAGTTTCGGAGTGAGCCAATGGCAATATAGCGCGCCCGATCCGAATATCGATCCGAACACGACGCCCCGCGTCACCGAATGGCGCGTCGGCCTGGGCCTCGATGTGCCGGTGTGGAACCGGCTCTATCTGAGCACGCTCGCGCTGTACCGCCGCGACAATTCCAACATTCCGGCGTTCACGACGCACGATCTGCTGGTCCAGGCCGGGCCGACGTTCAAGTTCTAGAGGCAAACATGACCGCAGGCCGTCTCGCCGTTTGCATTGCCGGTGCGCTCATGGCGGTGCTGCCCGCTGCAGCCCAGGAGGTCGGCACCACGACCGCCGTCAATCCGACCAGCGAAAGCACCCGGCCGGGCGCGACGACGCAGACGCTCACGGTCGGCGCGCGCATCGTGCACAAGGAACGCATCCACACCACGCCGACCGGCTCGGTGCAGCTGTTGTTTCTCGACAAGAGCACGCTGAGCATCGCGCCGAACACCAGTATTCTGATCGACGAATATGTCTATAATCCCAGTTCCAATTCCGGGCATATGCTCACCACGCTGACACAAGGCGCGCTGCGCTTTGTCGGCGGCGCGCTCAGTCATCAAGGCCAGGCCTCGATCAATACGTCGGATGCGGCGATCGGCATCCGCGGCGGCACGGTGACAATCACCCAGGGACCGAACGGGACGAAGGTCATCGACCATTATGGCGTGGTGACGATTCAGAACGGCGCCGGCACAATGACCATCAGCCGGTCCGGTTTTTTTGTGCTGATCACCGGATGGAACACACCGCCAAGCCAGCCGCAACCGGTGAGCCAACAGGAGATCGCCTATTACCTGAAATTATTGACCAGCAAGCCGGGGCAAAACGGTGGTGTGCCGGGCCTCACCAGTGTCACGATCAATCCGTGCGGCACGATTGGCCCGCAGCCGAGCTACAATTGTCCCAATACGCCATGGACTCCCAACGAGGCCGGGCAAAACGCCTGGCAAACGATCTTGCAGGGGACGCAGCACGGCACCGGCACGATCCCGCCGCCAAGCCGGGGCGGCATTCCGTGATGCTTTCGCTGCATCGGCCCGCGCCGATCGCAACGCGTTGCTAATGAAGAAGCCGGCAGCGTAAACAAATCCTTGCAAGACAACTTTTTTGCTGGAGCGCCACGCCGCGCCCCGATGAGAACGCCGCAATGAGGGTGCCGCAATGAGGGTGCCATAATGAGATTGTGCGCCGGGGGCGACTAAATCGGGGTCTTGCCTCACTGATGTGACCCGCAGAGGTCGCGCCCGGCGAACCGTCCGCGTTTTGCCGCTATGCTGCGGACCGGACGCTCGCGCAGCAATTATCGCGGCCTTCTTGACCCGGTGGATTCATGTTTCAACCTCCGTGTCAGAAAGGTGCAATCGAATCTTGGTCCAGGACACAGAATTGTCAAGCGCGCAAACGCTCACATGAATCAAAATGCGCGCGCGAGTTCCGCGCCGTGCGCAGGCTGTGTGGATCACGCACGAGCGGATCGCTGATTGAACAGCAGGTTCGCCGTGCACATAGAAGACCGGAAGCGCTCTCGCTGTGCGTTGCGATCAGTGCCTCACCCCGGCGGGCTTTTTTTGACTACGGTCAAGACTGACAAATTTGGATGACAGCCTGTGACCGCTTCTTGTCGTGTCATCACCGGCTCGTCCAGATCAGCGTGCAGCCTGAAACAAACAACAGCGCCAGAATAACGCGCTGATAGCCGCGATCGGCGAGCCGCCGATAGCAGAGCGCGCCAATCCAAGCGCCACCGATCGTGCCGGGCAGAGCCACCGCCGCCTGCAAGACAACCTGCCGCGTCAGCAATCCCGACGCAACATGGGAGGCCAAAGCGAGCCACAGGATGGCGATGTTGAAGCTCTGCAGCACGGCGCGGCGCTCTTCCTTGATCCAGCCGCGGATATCGGTCCAGATCACAGGGAACACACCCGACAGGCCGGAAAGACCGCCCAAGATGCCGCCGCCGAAGCCAACGATGCCGTCGGCGAAGCGACCGCCCCACCCGCTTTTGATCGGCCGCCGGCGCAAGAACACATAGGCCGCATAGCCGGCGAGGAACAGGCCGACGCCGATCTTGAACGCCCGCGGCTCGATATGCGGCAGCAGCCACGTTCCGATCGGCACACCCGCGATACCGGGCACGACGAAGACCAGGACGCGCCGCCAGCGGATCGTGTGCCAGATCAGATGCAGCGTCTGCAGCTGTGAAACGCAGGAACAGATGATCGAGACGGAGGCGGCTACGGCGGGCGGTATGGCATAGAGCCAAAATCCCATTGCGGTGATGGCCGTGCCGAAGCCGGTGAGACCGTTGACAATGCCGCCGGCCAGTGCACCGGCGAACACGAGAGCGACCTGCTGCAGTCCCAAATGCGATCCCACGCCGCGCCTCGCGCCCGCCCCGACAGAAGGCTTGAGGAGCCCTTGTTACACCGCCGGCGACGGATTCGCGACTGCGACAGTCTGGCCGGCGCGAGACTCCGCATTATTGCCGCGGCAGGCGGATCAGAACTTCCAGTTCAGGCCGAGGCGGACTCGTCTGGACCTCCGTTCGGCTGCAGGTCGCGGCGAACGAAGACGGTGATCGCCTTCGACTGCGGCTTTGGCGATCTGTCCTATCTTCAATCGCAGCTTCCGCCGCGCCTATGGCGCGACACCCTCTGATTGTGCGCGCGAGCGCATCAAGCGACGTTGTTTGACGCCCCACCGATGGCACAGGGTTGCGTCCGAGCTTCCGCTTTGGCTGGTCAGCGCAAGTCGATACGCTTCGCGGCGATGTCTGCCTCGTCCGCGGAAGCGGGCACGGGCCGGACATTGACGAGTCCGCGCGCTGGTGTCGTCTTCGATTCCGAAATTCGCTTGCGGGCGTGCCGCAAGGTGTGGCGAACTTCGCAATCGCGACACTAGCCGCGCAGGGCCACCACCTGCCCGCCGTCGGCGACGATGGTGGCGCCGGTCATGAAGCGGCCGGCATCGGAGACCAGGAGCAGAAGCGGGCCGTCAAGATCGCGCTCCTCGCCGAAGCGGCCGATCGGAATTTGCCGCTTAAGCGCGGCGCCACGCTCGCTCATCAGATAATCGCGGTTGAGCTCGGTGACGATCCAGCCCGGCGCGATGGCATTGACGCGAATCCCCTTGAACGCCAGTTCCAGCGCCAGCGCTTTGGTCAGCTGGATCACGCCGGCCTTGGCGGTGGCATAGGCGATGACCCCTTTGTCGACGCCGAGCCCCAACACGGAGGCGATATTCACGATGGCGCCGGTCTTGCCGGCGGCGAGCATGCGGCGCGCCGCTTCCTGCGCCCAAAAGAACACCGCGTCGAGATTGGTCGACAGCACCCGCTGCCATTCCTCCTGCGGCAGTTCCACGGCGCGGCCGGCATGCGCAACGCCGGCATTATTGACCAGGATCGTGACGATGCCGAAGGCCCGCTCGGCCGCATCGAATGCATGTTGGGCCGCAGCGCGATCGCGCACATCGGCGTCGATCGGCAGCGCCTTGCCGCCGGCCGTTTCAATCTTCGCCGCCAGCGCCGCAATCCGATCCGCCCGCCGCGCCACCAGCGCGACGGCGGCGCCGTTCTCCGCCAGACACTCGGCGAAGCGCAGGCCAAGCCCGCTCGATGCGCCGGTCACCAGGGCCACTTTGCCGCGAAGATCGAAGATTTCAGCTGCCGCCATGATTCACTCGCTGCAAATCGGATTAAGCCATCTGCGGTCAGTATCTCTATGCGCGATTTGGCAAAGGCCGTCGAGCGGGCGCCAAGCACGCTGCAAAGCGGCTGGGATCGCTTGGCGTCATGCCGTCGCGTGAGGCCACGGCTCGACAGCGTGCTCGGGAAGCAGATTGATCGGCCGATAGTCCGGCACCTTGCTCATGCGGTCAAAGACCGACTGGTGAACGCGCGGAATTGTCTGCTCGATCTCCGTTTGGGTGTAGGGGTCGACGAGCTTCATCGGCCGCGGTTCGCCGTCGGGAATGTAGAAGCCGTCAAGCTTCAGACGCCATTTCCATTCCTCATATTTGACGCGTTTTGGAATCCATTCCAGCGGCCGCCAGGCCGCGGTCAGCGACACGTGCAACTGCGCCGTTGCATCAGGCTTGGCAAAGTTCTCGCGCGCGTCCGGCTGGTTCTGTCCCAGCGCCAGATGGCTGCGCGTTCGCGCATCGATAGCGAGTCCAAATTGGACGGCCTCATCGATCATCCAGTTGAGCGGAAACTGCGCCAGCCCGCTTTGGTCTTCCGGATAGCCGCCGCCGATATCGGCGTGGACACCGGCGAACCAGACCTGCCTGATATCTTGCGCAGCCGCCGGCGCAGCCTTGTCGAAGGGATTGGCGACGAAGCTTTGCGGCTCGGTCCAGCGGTTGAGTCGAAAAAACCGGCGCCGCTCGTCAAGCGCCTTGGCGTGACGGAACACCTTCACGCTGGGGTTTGTCCGCGTATAAGGCAGCATCTGCAGGGTGGGAATCGGAATGCAGCGATCCCAGCGCGGCACGATCATCGAGGCGACGGTGTCCCATACGCCGACAAAGTCGATGATGATACGCCGCGCGCCGGTCACGTGACCGAAGCGCCAGCCCGACCGAAAATCGCCGCGATCGCCGACCTTCTTGTATGCGCTAAGCGCATAATCGGCGATGTTGAGCTGATCGGGCGGCAATAGTCCGATCATGTGGATGAATCCTGCCAAGGCGCGGACCGTGTAGGCGCCGCGGCTGAAGCCGAACAGAAAAACGCGATCGCCCTTCTCATAGTGCGTGCCGAGAAAGCGATAGGCTTCGAGTATTTCGTCGTCGAGGCCGTAGCCGGTCGCGAGCTCGAAAACGCCCTTGGTGTTCTGCGTGAGCCTGGTCCAAGGATCGTCGGCGCCGATCGCACCAATTCCAGGATGGTAATAGACGCGCTGCCGCTCGTTCTTGCGCAGGATGCGAAACAGCTTCAGCACATTCGACAGATTGCCTTCGACCTGATTGCCGGTGCCGTCGCAGCAAATGACGATGTTCTTGCCGGCCGGCTCGCTCGCATCCTCGCTCATGTCCGCGCCCCACAATGGCGGTGCCACCCACGGCAATGCGCGACAAGCTTACCGCGGCGGCGCAAAGTCCGGAAGAATTGTTATGAACCGTACAACCGCTGCGGCAGGACGGTTGCGTTCACGGCGCGCTCGACCATGCGGTCGCCGCCGAGAACGGAACCGAGCACGGCGAGGATCTCGCGAGCGGCCGCGATCAGCAGCAGGCGGCGCTGCGGCCGATAGTGGCAGTGAGGCGGTCGATCGCATTGGCCATGTCCGTCACGGTCTTTTGGGCGAATTGCGCGCTGGCGGGGGTCGTGGCTAAACTCTTGGCTGACTCCAGCATGTCATAGCGTCCGCTTTGCCCAGCGCAGGGCCAGCGGCTGTACGGGACCACAGCAATGGCAAACGACCCCCATGTGACCGCCGCAGCGCATGTTCATCGTCACGACCATCCGCATGACGACCGCCACGGCTCGGAACTGTCGGAAATGCAGTTGCGGGTGCGCGCGCTCGAAACCGTGCTTGCCGAGAAGGGCTATATCGATCCGGCCGCCATCGATGCGCTGATCGAAGCCTATGAGACCAAGGTCGGGCCACATATCGGCGCCCGCGTCGTCGCCAAGGCCTGGAGCGATCCGGCCTTCAAAAAGGCGCTGCTCGAAGACGCCACCAAGGCGGTGCTCGGCTTCGGCGTGATCAACCGCGTCGGCGATCATCTGATCGCGGTGGAGAACACGCCGCAGCAGCACAATATGATCGTCTGCACCTTGTGCTCCTGCTATCCATGGGAAGTGCTTGGGCTACCGCCGGTCTGGTACAAGTCGGCGCCCTACCGCTCGCGCGCGGTCAACGATCCACGCGGCGTGCTCGCCGATTTCGGCGTGACGCTGCCGCCCGGCACCGCGATCCGAGTCTGGGATTCGACCGCCGAGACGCGATTCATCGTGCTGCCGATGCGCCCCGCAGGCACGCAAGGCTGGAGCGAAGAGGAGCTCGCTAAGCTTGTGACCCGCGACAGCATGATCGGCACCGGCTTTCCGAAGCAGCCGCACGAGGTCAAGTGATGGACGGCATTCACGATATGGGCGGCATGCACGGCTTCGGCAAAGTCGAGCCGGAAGAGAACGAGCCGGTGTTCCACGCTGAATGGGAGGGCCGCTGCCTAGCGCTCAACCGTGCCATGGGCTTCACCCGGCTGTGGACCATCGACCAGACCCGCGCCGGCATCGAGGAGTTGCCGCCTGACGTTTATCTGTCGAGCTCCTATTACAAGAAGTGGGCGCTGCGGCTTGAGAACATGGTTGTGCAGCAAGGACTGGCCGACGCTGAGGAAATTCGAAACGGCCATGCCGCGCGCCCCGGCCGGCCGCTCAAACGCAAGCTGACGCTGGCCGATGTGGACGCGTCGCTGACGCGCGGCTCCTACGCCCGACCGGCACCAGCGCCGGCGCGGTTTAAAGTCGGCGACCGCGTGCGCACCAAGAACATCCATCCGGCCACGCATACGCGGCTGCCGCGCTATGCGCGCGACAAGGTCGGCACCATCGCAGCGCTGCGCGGCTGTCATGTTTTTCCCGACACGGCGGCGATCGGCAAAGGCGAAAACCCGCAATGGCTCTATACCGTGCTGTTCGACGGCCGCGAATTGTGGGGCGAGGCCGCCGAGTCCTTGCTGAAGGTCTCGATCGAGGCCTTTGAGCCTTATCTGGAGCCGGCATGAACGCCGATAGCAGCTCGCTCCGTTGGTCCGGCGGGAATGACCCGCCACGCATTCCCCGCGACAGCGACGGCGCGGTTTTCAACGCGCCTTGGCAAGCGGAAGCCTTTGCGCTCGCGGTCTCGCTCAGCGAGCGCGGCGTGTTCACTTGGGCGGAATGGGCGGCGACGCTCGGCGATGAGATCAAAAAGGCGCAAGCCGCCGGCGATCCTGACACCGGCGCGACCTATTATCATCACTGGCTCGCCGCGCTTGAGCGCATCCTCGCCGAAAAGGGTGTCACCAGCGCGGCGCAGCTCGCGCGCACGCGCGATGCCTGGGAGCGCGCCTGCGCGCGTACGCCGCACGGCGTGCCGATCGAATTGCGGCCGGACGATTATCAGTAGCCTGGAGCTTTTTCACATTCGATGGAAACGGAGCGCTCCAGGTTCTTTGTTTTGTCGCGTTTTCTTACGGAAGACCGCTTTCCGCTCTTTCGGAAAATCTTTAGGCTCCTTTGCGGGCAAACCGAATTGCCGGCTTACGCGGGAATGAGCGGAACGTGCCGACCGCCGCTCACAGCATGCCCAGCGCATGCGGCAGCCAGAGCGAGAGCGCCGGGATGTAGGTCACCAGCCCCAAGAAGATCAGCATGGTGAGGAGCCATGGCAGCACGGCAATGGTGAGCTCGCTGATACCCATCTTGGTGATGCCGGCAGCGACATAGAGATTGAGCCCGACCGGCGGATGGCACAGGCCGACTTCCATATTGACCGCCATGAGGATGCCGAGATGGACCGGATGCACTCCGAGCGCGGCCGCCATCGGAAACAGGATCGGCGCCATGATCAAGGTGATTGCCGCCGGGTCCATGAAATTGCCGGCGGCGAGCAGGACCACATTGGTGACAAGGAGAAAGGCGACGATGCCGAAGCCCTGCGCCGTCATCCAGCCGGCCATGGACTGCGGGATCTGTTCCGAAGTGAGCAGCCAGGAAAACACCGCCGCGTTGGTGATGATATAGAGGATCATCGCGCTCATCGACGCGGCCTTGAGCAGCACCGCCGGCACTTCGGACAGCTTCAGACCCTTATAGACAAAGACCGCGATGAAGAAGGCGTAGACGGCGGCGCAGGCGGCCGCTTCGGTCGGCGTGAACAGGCCGGAATAGATGCCGCCCAGCACCAACAGGATCAGCAGCAGCCCCCAAACGCTTTCGCGGAAGGCGCGCCAGCACTGCCGCCAGTCGGAGCGCTCCATGCGCGGATAATCGTAGCGCCAGGCGCGGTACCAGGTGGTGGCGCCGAGCATCGTCGCCAGCATCAGGCCCGGAATGAGCGCTGCGATGAACAATTGGCCGATGGAGGCGGAATCGACGACCGCCCCAGTCGGCCCGCGCGGCTGCATGCCCGAGGTCGCCACCGCGTAGATCACGAGATTGATCGACGGGGGAAACAGGATGCCGAGCGCGCCGGAGGTGGCGATTACGCCGGCGGAAAAGCGTGGCGGATAGCCCTGCTGCATCAACGCCGGCAGGATGATCGAGCCGATGCCGACAACGGTCGCCACCGAGGAGCCCGAGATCGCCGCAAACAGCGCGCAGGCGACCACGCCGGCCAGCCCCAGGCCGCCATACCAGTGCCCGATCATTGCGGTGGCGAAATCGATCATGCGGCGCGCCACCCCGCCGGCGGTCAAAAAGTTGCCGGCCAGGATGAAGAACGGGATCGCCATGATCTCGAAGCGGTCGATGCTGGTGAACAGTTTCAGGCCCACCATCTTCGGATCGACATTCGACAGAATGAACAAATAGACCAGCACCGATAGGCCGAGCGCAATCGAGATCGGCATGCCCGAGGCCATCAGCGCCAGCAGCATGGCGAAGAGAAGCTCGGCGCGCACCGTGTGCGAGAGCTCGATGACATGCAGCCGCGCGGCAAAGCAGATCACCGCCAGTGCAATCGGCGTGATGACGATCAGCCCCGAGGTGAAGGCCGCCGCGAACGGCCGCGGCGGCGCCGCCGCCTTCGTGCCGTGGAAGATCGCCGTCATCGCGCCGTCTCCGGCGCCGGCACCGCCGGCGGCGTCTGGTCATGCGGCTCCTCGTATTCGACGCCATGGCCGGTATGCGGCACATGGCCGGTGCGCAGATAGCGCCACATCACCTGCAGAAAGCGAAAGCACATCAGATAAGAACCGAGCGGGATGCACAGATAGATCATCCAGCTCGGCCATTCGAGCTCCGGCGAAACCTGGTCCGGATCGAGCTCGTAGACATAGACCGCGCCCAAAGTGCCGATGACGCCCGTGAACAAGGCGCCGCACAACAGCGCGAAGACGATCACCGGGGTGCGCGTCGCCGGCGTGAGCTTCTTCACAAAAACATCGACGCCGACATGGATGCCGGTGCGCACGCCCAGCGCAGCGCCGAATTTCGCCATCCACACGAACATGTAGGTGGCGAGTTCCTGCGCCCAGGATAAATTCACCGCGGCGAGCTTGAGATAGACGAAGCTCGCAGCGGCCTTGAGCCAAAGCAGATTGTGCAGCGCCGCCCAGCGTGCGAGACCGGCCGAGTTGCTGGCGCCATAGCGGTGCACGACGGCGACGAAGGTCAGGATCGTCGCCGCGCCGATCAGCGCGACGATGATCCACTCTTCGAGCCTATTGAGGATGCGGTCGAGCACTAGCGTCCCCACACGCCAAATCCGCGGGCTCCTGCACATGTCGTTAGTGGAAAACCTGTTTCCACCTTTTCGGGACATGCGCTAATGCGCGCGGATCAACCGTCCCTTAGGTCTGCGGCGGGGTGAAGCCCGACGCCTTGTAGATCTTGTCGAGAAAATCCTTGCCGAAGCGGCCCCGCATTTCCTGATGCACCGGCATCAGCTTGGCGATCCAGGCCTTCTTTTCCTGGTCGGTGAGGACATGGAATTCCATCTTGCCGGTCGCCTTGATCTGATCGAGCGCGGCAGCGTTGTCGTGCGCCGCGGTGTCATTGAAGAACTTCGTCGATTCCTGCACGGCGCGATCGAGGCCGGGGCGGACATCGGCCGGCAGCGTATTCCAGAAATTCTTGTTGGTGAGCAGGGCGTATGTGAGCCGGCCGTGATAGGACACGGTAAGATATTTCTGCACGTCATAGAATTTCTGCGTCCAGATATTCGACGGCACATTGTCCTCGCCGTCGACCACGCCGGTCTGCAGCGCCTGGTAGAGCTCGCCGAAGGCGATGATCTGCGGAATGGCGCCAAGCTGGCGGGCCACCGCGTCGAGCACCTTGCTGCCTTGGATGCGCATCTTCATGCCCTGGAAATCGTCGGGCATGATCAGCGGCTTGTTCGCGGTATAGACGTGGGCGCCGTTGTCCCAATAGGCGAGCGGTTTCACGCCCTTGTCTTCGAGCTTCTTGTTGAGGTCGCCCATCATCGGGCTCGCCATCATCTGCCGTGCGTGCTCGTCGTCGCTCATCAGAAACGGCAGATCGAAGACGTCGAATTCCTTCACCCCGAGCGGGCCGAATTTCGAGATCGACGGCGCCAGGAGATGGACCGAGCCGAGCTGCAGCGCTTCGAGTTCTTCTTTGTCCTTATAGAGCGAGGAGTTCGGATAGACCTCCACGGTGACTTTGCCGTCGGTATATTTCTCGGCCAATTGCTTGAACAAAAGTGCGGCCTTGCCCTTGGGCGCGTCGGGCGACACCACATGGCTGAACTTGATCACGAGCGGATCGGCAAAAGCCGGTTTGCCGAGGCCGAGAACCGGCAAGCTGCCCGCAACGCCGGCTGCAATGCCGAGGGCCGCACGCCTGGTGACTTGATGCTTCATCGAACTTCCTCCCTGCTGCGGCCGCGCCGACCGAACGTTGAAAAGCGGGCTCACGGACCTTAAAGCCGGCCTGTTTTCCAGCCCAGTCCATGACGCCTCGGTGTCTTCATACCGCGAAAGAACCGCCCGGCCAATGCCGGTCGTGACCAAAACGATCAGCAAAAACCTTTAATTGGCTAATGCATGGCGGCTTCGGCCCGCGGCATAAGCGCGCCCGGATGGCGGATGACATCGCCGGCGAGCCGATGCGCCGCAGTTGCCGCTTTGACCGGCTCGCTGCCGGAGAGCCGCGCGGCGAGATAGCCGGCGTTAAAGCTGTCGCCGGCCGCCGTGGCATCGACCGGCACCACGACCTCCGGCACCGGGACAAATTCCTGGCTGCTGGAAGTCGCCACCAGCGCCGAATTGGGTCCGTTCTTCACCACGATCTCGCCGATGCCGAAGGCTTGCAGCCGCGCCACCGTCGCCTCGGGGCTTGGATCGCCCCACAGCACCGCCTCGTCGTCGAAAGTCGGCAGCGCGATGTCGACGCGCTTGAGCGCCTCGATGAAGACGGTCCGCGTGCGTTGCAGATCGCCCTTCCAGGCGCGCGGCCGGAAATTGCCGTCGAAGGCGACCTTGGCGCCCTGCTGGCGCGCGACTTCCAGAACCGCGAGCAAACGGCCAAGTCCGGTATTCGAATAAAGCGACAGCGTAATCCCGGAAAAATAAATCAGCCGCGCCGTCGTCAGCCGCTCGGCGATCCGCATCCAGTCCGGCAGTTCGAACAGTTCCGCGGCAGGCGCGCCGTCGCGCCAGTAACGTATTTTACGTTCTCCACCCGGCTCGTTCTCGATCAGGCTGAGGCCAGGCAGCCGGCGCGGTACGCGAAGAATGAGATCGGCGCCGAGCCCCTCGACGGCGGCAAGCGCCAGGACGCTGTCGGAATACGGATCGTCGCCGACGGCGCTGGCAAAGACGACATCGAGGCCGGCGCGGGCCAGATAGATCGCCGTGTTGAACGTATCGCCGCCACACGACAGGCCGAACCGCCCGTCGGCGCCGCGGGCCAATTCGATCAAGGCTTCACCGACGCAGACGATACCCTTTTGCTCACCCATGTCGCTGGCCCGAGATTGACGCGGCGGAAGCGCGACAATGGCGATCCGCGCGGCGGCTGGCAATAGTGCGTCGAAGCACCGTCGGCGCTTCAAGGCTGCAAAGGGCGGCCCTCGGTTGCTCTGTCGATCGTGTGACGCGACGAACGCGGCATCCCGCTGCCGACGATGAGCGCGACGAGATAGCCGGCTGCACTTAAAACCGAGATGCAAAAACTCACCGGCCAGTCGGTATAATAGGCGGCGCCGATGCCGATCCAGGCTTCCGCCACCGCAAGCGCCGCCGCCAAGATCAAGCCGCTCCACAATCCGGTAACCAGCCGCTGCGCCGTCGCCGGCGGCCCGACCGTGAGACTGAAGACCAGGAGAACACCGACAATCTGCGCGCTTTCCGAAACGGCAAGCGCGACCACGGCCAAGAAAGCGGTCGAGACGAAGCGCAGCGGCACGCCTTTCGCTTCGGCGAGTTCCGGCTGCAGCGAAGCAAAGATCAGCGGGCGCATGATCGCGGCAAGGCTCGCGAGCGTCACCGCGCTGAGAACAGCGAGCGCGGCAATCGTCCCCGGCGCGACCGCGAGCACATTGCCGAACAGCAAGGCCGTCGCTTCGGTCGCAAACGCAGTGTAGTAGTGCAGGAACAACAGACCGAAGCCGAGTGCAAGCGCGAGCACCGCGCCCACCGCGACATCGCGCCCGCTGATCCGCTCGCCGAGCACGCCCATGCCGATGCCGGCGGCGAGCGTGAAACCGACCAGTCCCCAAACCGGCGCAAGTCCGACCAAGACCGCCCCGGTGGCTCCGGCAAAGCCGATATGGCCAAGCGCGTGGCCGGCGAAGGTTTGTCCGCGCAGCACCAAAAAATAGCCGACCATGCCTGAGACGACGGCTGCCAGCCCCGCGGCGACGAAGGCGCTGCGCATGAAATCATATTCAAACATGGTGGTGATGGTGGTCGTGCGCGTGGTCGTGCAGATGATCGCAACGCTCGACGTCGCGGCCGCGCGACAATACAAAAATGTGTCCGTCGGCGCGCACGACATCGATGCGGGCGCCATAGAGCCGGCTTAGCACCGGACCGGTGACCACCTCGCCGACGGTGCCGAGCGCGGCCTGTCCGTTGCCGAGATAGAGCACGCGATCGAGCGCGCCGATCAGCTGATTGAGCTCATGCGCACTGAACAAAACCGTGATGTTGCGCTCGCGCGCGAAGCGCCGCACCAGATCGATGATCTCCTCCTGATAGCGATAATCGAGGCTGATCAGCGGCTCGTCGAGCAGCAGGAGCCGCGGCTCGCCGAGCAAGGCTTGCGCCAGCAGGAGACGCTGGCGCTCGCCGCCGGACATGTCGGACAGCGGACGCTCGGCCAGTTCGCGCGCCCCGGCGTCGGCAAGCTTGCCCTCGATCGCCTTGCGATCGAGATTCGACAGCACGGGAATGCCCCAGCGCTCGCCGCGCACCGAGCTTGCGATGAAATCGAAGCCCCGCACGCGCAGATCCGGCATGACCGTGCGCAGCTGCGGCACGTAGCCGATGACGGGATCGCCGCGCCGCGGCGCGCGATCAAAGACGTGGATGGCGCCGCCGCTCGGCCGCACCAGGCCGACAATCGCGCGCATCAGTGTGGTCTTGCCCGCGCCGTTGGGGCCAAGCACGCCGATGAATTCGCCCTGGGCAATGGCAAAGCTGGCGTCGACCAGAACGCCACGGCCGCCGAGCCTGATGGTCACGTGATCGAATTCTATGACGTTCATGACGAAGGCCCGGCGAGCGCAGCAGCGGTCCTGTCGAGCTCGCCGGAGATCCAGTTCTGATAGGACAGTCCCGGCGGACACGTCTCGGTCACGGCAACGATCGGTACCTTTGCGGCACGGGCGAGCTCGACGAGCCGCTGCACGATCGCGCCTGAGGCTTGCTTGTTGTAAAACATGAGGCGCACCGCGTGGCCGACCAGATCGTGCTCGAATGCGGCGAGATCGCTGGCACTCGGCTCCGCTTGATTCATGACCGCGAGCTGAAAGCGCTGATTGCGCATCTTCAGATCCAGAGCGGCCGCCATGTAATCGAACACCGGTTCGGTCGCAGTGACGGGGACGCCGCCGAACTTGGCGCGAATGGCGGCGATCTTGCGGTTGATCGGCTCGAGCGAGGCCAAAAACGTCCTCAGCCGCGCCGCGTAAATATCGGCATGGGCGGCATCGGCTTTGCTGAAATCGGCGGCGAGCGCGGCGGCAATTTTGGGCATCGTTGCCGGCTCGTACCAAAGATGCGGATTGTCGCCGGCGCTCTTGTGCATAAGCTCGGCGGCGGTGATCACGAGGCGTCCGCTCTTCGGCGTCGCAGCCAGCAGCTTCTCCAACCATGGGTCATAATTGGCGCCGTTATAGACGACGATCTGCGCGCCCGCGATTTCACGGATGACGGACGGCGAGGTCTCGAACAGATGCGGATCCTGATCGGGATTGCTCAAGACGCTGGTGACGGCGACAAAGTCGCCGCCGATCTGTTGCGCCACATCACCATAAAAATTTTCCGCTGCGATCACGGCGATCTTGCCGTCGGCGGCCGAAGCGCCGGTCACAGCGGCAGCAGTGTATATCAGCGCCGCGGCGATCCCCCACACTTTCATCGGCATGGCTTCGTTCCCAGGCGATACGGCCATGGCCTCGTTGCGTTTGCAAAATCGGCATCAGGCCAATACGAGATGTAATACTATAACATAACAATGACAACCTGAGCTCCACGCGGCGCAAGCCGGGAAACGCGCAGCGGCGGCGCCGACCGTCGAGATTTACGATCCAGAATTCTTTGTCGATTTCGGCTTTGCCGAGGATAACCCGGTCAAGCTGGTCGGCCCGCCGGCGCAATGCATCGCGACGACCGATAAGCCGCGCGACGACAACTTCCTCTCGACGCAGGCGCGTGGTCGCTCCTTGATTCCGTCCGAGGCCAATATCGGCATGGGGGCGTCCTTCGCCAACAAATCTCGGTGCAGTGCCCATGAGAATGGCGAGATCGCTGCCGACGAGCAGAGGCCTTGCGGTGATGCGCCGGATAAGGGCTCGAAATTCGGCGCCCGCGGCGCGCGCAGCGTCGCCGTGCAACTGCGATGCTCACTCACATTTTCACTGCCGGGCCGAGCGCCAACATCACGACGCAGAGCTCGACGTGATGCCATGGGGACACGCGCACGGACCGGAGCCGCCAGCATCGGCAGGGAAAGGCGGCTGGCGCCCTAGACTCACGGCGATTGTGGCGGTCGGTCTGCGGCCCTGCTCCGGCGCGATCATCGTCCTGGTTTTCGCGTTGGCGCAGGGCTTCTTCTTTGCCGGCATTGCTTCGACCTTGATGATGGGACTGGGCACAGCGATCACGGTGGCGACCATCGCCACGCTTGCGGTGGGCGCCAAGGCGCTGGCAAAGCGGCTGGCGCAACGGCCGGCCGGCTATGGCGCCATCATCGTGCGCGGCGCGGAAGTCGCAGCAGCCGGTTTCGTGCTGGCTTTCGGCATTCTCCTGCTCTGCGACTACATGGCAAGCGAGCGGATGGCCTGCTCTGACCGGCGCAGAGAGGCCTGTTTTTAAGGGTTTTGAGACCCCGCAAAGATTGCCTATATAGCGGCCGAGGAGGCTTTGCATGTCCGAACAGATCGAAAAAATTCCCGTGACGGTGCTGACCGGCTATCTCGGCGCCGGCAAGACCACGCTGCTCAACCGCATCCTGTCCGAGCCGCACGGCAAGAAATACGCCGTCATCGTCAACGAGTTCGGCGAGATCGGCATCGACAACGACCTCGTCGTCGGCGCCGACGAGGAAGTCTTTGAGATGAACAACGGCTGCATCTGCTGCACCGTGCGCGGCGATCTGGTGCGCATTCTTGACGGGCTGATGCGGCGCAAAGGCAAATTCGACGCCATCATCGTGGAGACCACGGGGCTAGCCGATCCGGCGCCGGTGGCGCAGACTTTTTTCATCGACGAGAATGTCGGCCGCAAGACCAAGCTCGACGCGGTGGTAACCGTCGCCGACGCCAAATGGCTCAAGGACCGGCTGAAGGACGCGCCCGAGGCCAAGAATCAAATCGCCTTCGCCGACGTGATCCTGATCAACAAGACCGATCTGGTGTCGCGCGACGAGCTGGAAGAGGTCGAAGCGCGCATCCGCGGTATCAACCCTTACGCCAAGCTGCACAAGACCGAGCGTGCGAAGATTCCGCTCAACGAGGTTTTAGGTCGCAACGCTTTCGACCTTGATCGCATTCTTGATCTCGAGCCCGAATTTTTGCACGGCGACGGTCATGATCACGGTCACGGGCATGACCATGACCACGACCATCACGATCACAGCGACGGCCACAAGCATGCGCACTCACATGCGCATGGCGGATTGAAGCACTACCATGACGAGGAGATGCAATCGATTTCGCTGCACACCGACAAGCCGCTCGATCCAGACAAATTCTTTCCCTGGGTGCAGGACCTGGTGCAGAAGGAGGGTCCGAACATTTTGCGCTGCAAGGGCATTCTCTCCTTCAAGGAAGACGATAAGCGCTTCGTGTTCCAGGGCGTGCATATGATCCTCGACGGCGATCATCAGCGGCCGTGGCTGGCCAACGAGAAGCGCGAAAGCCGCATCGTCTTCATCGGTCGCAATCTGCCTGGCAAGAAGATCACCGAAGGTTTTGCGAGCTGCATTGCCTGATCCAACCCAACCCCCTGCAGGTGGAGGTCGGTTCGCGAAGCGAACCGGGTGGGGCAAGGCCGCCTCGCCCGACCCTCGCTCGCCTTCGGCGAGCGGCGCTTTCCTTCGGGGCAGAGCTTATAGAGTGAGCCACTTGCGTCATGACCGACACCCGCCCTGGCACGCCTTCGGTGATTGACCGCACACGCGGCGTCGCGGTGCAGGGCGCGGTCGTCGCCGTCCATTTTCTCGACCGCACTGCTGTATTTGTGCTCGGCGAGGAAACGCTCGTGCTCGCGCCGCCCGACGGCGAGCCGCGGCGCGTGAACGTCCACGCTGGCGCGATCCTGTCGAGCGCGGCCGATGGCAATCGTCTCGTCTCCGGTGGCGATGACGGCAAGGTGATGGAGACCGGCGCGAATGGTGAAAGCCGCACCTTGGCGTCCGATCCGAAGCATCGCTGGATCGATCATGTCGCGCTCGGCCCCGACGGCGCGGTCGCCTTCTCGGCCGGCAAGACGGCCTTCGTGCAGGGCAAGGACAAGAGGAGCAAGGCGCTGCGCCAGTTCGAGGCGCCCTCGACGGTGGGCGGGCTCGCCTTTGTGCCGAAAGGCTTCCGCCTTGCCATCGCCCATTACAATGGCGCCACGCTGTGGTTTCCGAACGCCGCTGGGGCAGATCCGGAGCGGCTCGAATGGAAAGGCTCACATCTCGGCGCGACCGTGAGCCCGGACGGCCGTTTTCTCATCACCACCATGCAGGAGCCGATGCTGCACGGCTGGCGGCTCGCCGATCGGGGGCACATGCGCATGTCGGGCTATGTCGCGCGCGTCACCTCGGTCGACTGGACCGTCGGCGGGCGCTTCCTCGCCACATCGGGCGCCACGCAAGTCATCCTCTGGCCGTTCCAGGGCAAGGAAGGTCCGATGGGCAAGCAGCCGCAGCTGTTGGCGCCGTCCGAGTACCGCGTCGAAGTTGTCGCCTGCCATCCCAAGCAGGACATCGTTGCTGCCGGCTATGCCGACGGCATGGTGCTGTTGGTGCGCGTCGAAGACGGCGCCGTGATTTTGGCGAAGCACCCGGGGGATTCGCCCATAAGCGCGCTTGCCTGGAGCGCCGACGGACTGTTCCTCGCCTTCGGCACGGAAAGCGGCGAAGCCGGCGTCATCGACCTGCGCTGATTCGGCAGGAACCGCGACTCTTGCCGGCCGTTGTTCTGCATGACCGGATTCATGCAACGAGCCTGTATCGCGGCTTCGCTCGGTTTGGTCGTCGCGGGAACCGCAGTCGCCCAGGCGCAGCAGAGCGGCGGTCCCAATTCGTGCGCCAACAGCGGCGGCAGTTCCGGCGAACTGAGCGACAAGCTCAGCCGATCAAAGGGCGTGATTTGTCCGCCGGACGTCGATCCGGGCATGCAGGCGCCGACGCCGGAGACCGGCAAAATGCCGGTTATCCCGCCGCCCGGCAGCCCAGGCGGAAATCAGAACATGCAGCCGAAATAGACGGCAGTCGAGGAGCCAGGCGACGAAAGCAAATCCGCGACTGCAGCGCCGTCGGATTGCTTCGCTTCGCTGACAACGACGAAGCCTCAGATCACATATTGCCGCAGCGGCGGGAAACCGTTGAAGCCGACCGATGAATAGGTCGCCGTATAGGCGCCGGCCGCCTCGATCAGCACCTTATCGCCAATAGCAAGCGACACCGGCAGCGGATAGGGCGTCTTCTCGTAGAGCACGTCCACGGAATCGCAGGTCGGTCCGGCGATGATGCAGGGCGCCATCTCGTCGCGGTCGTGCGTGGTGCGGATCGGATAGCGGATCGACTCGCCGATGGTCTCGGCCAGCCCGTGGAATTTGCCGATATCGAGATAGACCCAGCGCACCTCTTCCTCCGGGCTGCGCTTGGCGATCAGCACCACTTCGGCCTCGATGATGCCGGCATTGCCGACCAGGCCCCGGCCGGGCTCGACAATCGTGTTGGGCAGGTTGTTGCCGAAATGCTTGCGCAGCGCCTTGAAGATCGCCTTGCCGTAGGATTCGAGCTTTGGCGTCTTGCGCATGTATTTGGCCGGAAAACCGCCGCCGAGATTGACAATGGAAAGATTGAGGCCGCGCTCGGCGCAGGTGCGGAAGATGGCCGCGGTCGAAGCGAGCGCGCGGTCCCAGGCCTCGACATTGTGCTGTTGCGAGCCGACATGGAAGGAAATGCCGTAAGGCACAAGCCCGCTTTTATGCGCAAACTCCAGAATGTCGGCGGCATAAGCCGGCTCGCAGCCGAATTTGCGTGACAGCGGCCATTCGGCGCCCGAGCCGTCGCAATGGATGCGGCAGATTACGCGGCTGCCGGGCGCGGCGCGCGCCACTTTCTCCACCTCCGCCTCGCAATCGACCGCGAACAGTGTGACGCCGAGCGCAAAGGCCGCGGCAATCTCGGTCTCTTTCTTGATGGTGTTGCCGTAGGAAATGCGCTCCGGCGTGGCGCCGGCGGCGATCACCGCATGGGTCTCGGCCAGCGAAGCGACGTCGAAGCAGCAGCCCAGGCCGGTGAGGAGTTTGAGGATTTCCGGCGCCGGATTGGCCTTCACCGCATAGAAGACCTTGGTGTCTGGCAGCGCCTTGGCGAAGCTCAGATAGTTCTCACGGACGATGTCGAGATCGACGACCAGACAGGGTCCGTTGTCAGTGCGACGCTTGAGAAATTCGCGGATGCGTGTGGTCATGCCACGAAAGCTCCCCTATCCGACTGGCGGCGTAGCGGCCGAGGTGAACCTCCTGTGACGCGCGCCGTTCCGCACCAATGCGGAACGCGTTGCGCCGGTGATTGCTGCCTTGGTCCGGATGAGGGAAATCCCGTTCCGCACTGCCGGCAAAGAAGGACAAGCCCTTTCGGTGTCCCCGGCATTCGCGCCGGTAGCAAACCAAAAAAGCCCTTCCGTCGTTGCTTTAAGCCGCGTCGCCCGTGGAGAGCGGGCATTGCCGGTTTCGCCTCCGGCTGCCGGTCGCTGGAGCAAGGAAGACAGCGCAAGATGCTTTGTATGCTCTCGCGATCTTCCTTAGGCGGCTGTCCGGCCTCTTGTCCGGATGCCCACCGACCGACACACGGCCACAGGCACGTGCGAAATTGGGCGAATCTCGCAATAAGCGATTTAGCGCGCGTGCGCAAGAAGTTTTGTTTTAACGATCTGTAAAAATGCGCCGCGGCGGCGGGGACAGCGTGGCCCGCGCAACGTCACTGCGCCGTGAAGGGCTCGACGTGGTGCGCGGCGCGCACGAACTGCACCATCACCACCACGCCGATCAGCATGAACAGCCCGTCGAGCAGGCGGGCACCGAACGTGCCGAGTGCAAGCAGGTTGGCGATCGCCCAGCTGCCGGCGAAGGCCGCGCCGAACACCTCGGCGCTGATCAGGATGGCGGCACTGATCACCGTGAGCACGTTCGGCCACAGGATGCGCCGCGGGCGCCGGATCGGGTTGCTGTTGTCCATGGGGCTGTCCTCGGGGCTGTCCTCGGGGCGGGACTTACTTCTTATGCGAGGCGGGATCAAGGCGAGGCACGCCTCACCTCTCCGCAAGCGGGACAGGTGATGTCACGCCGCGTCGGCCTTCGCCGGCAGCAGCCCTGCCGCGACCAGGGCGGCGCGGATGCGATCGATCTCGGCGCGCGAGAGTTTCACCAGCGGCGGCCGCACCACGGCGCGCGGCAGGCGGCCGAGCAGTACCAGCGCCTCCTTCATGCGGTTGTGCATATCGGCCCAGGGATCGGCATAGAACGCCCGCGCCAGCGGATAGATGCGCTCGTTGAGCGCCCGCGCCGCTGCGAGATCGTTGCGCTGGACGGCTTTGAACAGAGCCGACTGCAGGTCGGCAATCACGCTGCCGGACCCGGACAGGAGCCCGTTGCAGCCCAGCACCAGCGACGACAACAGCCAGGCGCTGTGGGTGGACAGCACATTCACCGGGCGCTTGAGGCTCTGCAAATCGCGGATATGCACCTCGTGCTGCGCCACATTGCCGGCCCAGTCCTTGATGGCGCGGATGCTCGGCACCTCCTCGACCATCTTCAGGAGTGTGTCGCGCGGATAGCCCTGCCCGGTCGCGAGCGGATATTGGAACGCGATCAGCGGCAGGGCGGTCGCATCCGCAATGCGCCTGAAATGCTCGATCGCCATGGCCGGCGACTGGCCGAGCGTGAACGGTGCCGGCGGAAACACGAGCAGCGCCGAGGCGCCGCCCGCCTCCGCCATGCGCGCGATGCGCGCCGCTTCGAGGCTGCCGTCGGCCCAAACGCCGTTGATGAGCGGCAGGCGGCTGCCGATTTCGTCCTGCGCAATGTCGAGAACGCGCCGCTGCTCGTCGAAACTGCACGAGGCCACCTCGGTCGAGTGGGCGTTAATGGTGATGGCGGAGATACCCTCGGTCGCAGCGACGTCGCGCAAATGCGCCCTAAAGCTCCTCTCGTCGATCGAAAGGTCGTCGGCGAAAGGCAATAGGACGGCCGGAATGACGCCATGCGGCACATAATGGGTGTGGCGGGGCATAGGCGGCTCTCTCCTTCTCCGCGGTTGTTTGGCACACCACATATACCACGCCGCCGCCGCCATTTGGTATGACCCCGTTCATGCGCCCAACCACGACCGCAGCAGCCCGAAGCGAAACCGACCTAAATGGCAACGTGTTCTTCGAGGCCTGGACCACGCCCGACGGCGTGCCGCCCTTCGACCGCATCACGCCCGAGCAGATACGTCACGCCTATGCGCGGGCGCTTGCTGAGCATGAGGAGGAGATCGCCGCTATTGTCGCCAACCCGGCGCCGCCGACCTTCGACAACACGATTGGCGCGCTGGAACAAAGCGGCCGCGCGCTCGATCACGTCGACAATGTATTTCATGTGCTGGTGGGCGCCCACAGCAACGATGCCCTGCTCGAGATCGAGCGCGAGTTCTCGCCGCAACTTGCCCGTCACTACAACGCGATTGCCGCCAATGCCGCACTGTTTGAGCGCATCGACGTGCTGATGCGCCAAGTCGATACGCTCGGGCTGAATGCCGAACAGAAGCGGGTGCTCGAGCGCTATCATACCGAGTCCCGCCGCGCCGGCGCGGGGCTCGATGCGCCGGCCAGGGCGCGGCTGGCCGAGATCATCGAACGGCTGGCGTTGCTTGGCACCACATTCAGCCAGAACGTGCTTGCCGACGAGCAGGCTTTCACCCTTGAGCTCAAAGACGAAGCCGAGCTGGCGGGCCTGCCTGATTTTATGCGCGAGGCGCTCAAAGCGGAGGCGCGCGAGCGCGGCCGCGAGGGCTATGTTGTCACGCTGTCGCGCTCCAGCGTCGAACCATTCCTGCAATTTTCCGAGCGGCGTGATCTGCGCGAAAAGGTATTTCGCGGCTTCATCAGCCGCGGCGACAAAGGCGGGCCGACCGACAACAAGGCGATCATCGCCGAGATGGTGCGGCTGCGCGCCGAGCGGGCAAGCCTTCTCGGCTATGCAGACTTTGCCCATTACCGGCTCGACGACGCCATGGCGAAGACGCCGGCCGCGGCACGCAGTCTGCTCGAGACGGTCTGGGCGCACGCGCGTAGGCGCGCGCTTGCCGATCGCGACGCTATGCAGACGCTCGTTGCCGCCGAAGGCGGCAACTTCAAGCTCGAGCCGTGGGACTGGCGCTATTACGCGGAGAAGCGGCGGCGGCAGACCTGCAATTTCGACGAGGCGGCAATCAAGCCCTATCTCAGCCTCGACCGCATGATCGAGGCGGCGTTCTACACGGCGGAGCGCCTGTTCGGCCTGACCTTCGTGCCGCGCCGGGACGTGCCGACCTGGCATCCCGATGTGCGGGTCTGGCAGGTGCGGGGCAGCGACGGCCGCGAGGTCGGGCTGTTCTTCGGTGACTATTTCGCCCGATCCTCAAAGCGCAGCGGCGCCTGGATGACCGCGATCCGCGACCAAGAAAAGCTTGCCGGCAACATCAAGCCGCTGATCGTCAATGTCTGCAATTTCGCCAAAGGCGCGGACGGCGAGCCGACGCTGCTCAGCTTCATCGATGCACGTACTCTCTTCCACGAATTCGGCCACGCGCTGCATGGCCTGCTCTCGTCCGTGACCTATCCGAAAATCGCCGGCACCAATGTCGCCACCGATTTTGTCGAACTGCCGTCGCAGCTTTACGAACATTGGCTGGAACGGCCGGAAGTGCTGCGGCGCTTCGCGCGGCATTACAGGACCGGCGAGCCGATGCCCGAAGAGCTCCTGGAACGGGTCCTTGCCGCGCGCAACTTCGACAACGGCTTCAGCACGGTCGAATACGTTGCCTCGGCGATCGTCGATCTCGAATTCCACTCGCTGGCATCGCCGCCGGAGCTCGCTGCTGCGGCCGACAGCGATGCATTCGAGAAAGACGCGCTCGCCCGCCTCGCCATGCCCGGCGAAATTGCGATGCGGCATCGGCCGCCGCACTTCGCCCATATCTTCTCGGGCGGCGGCTATGCCGGGGCCTATTACAGCTATATGTGGTCCGAAGTGCTCGATGCCGATGCCTTCGCCGCCTTCGAGGAGACCGGCGACATCTTTGATCCCGCGACCGCGAAGCGTCTGCTCGACACGATCTATGCCGCGGGCGGTTCGCAGGACCCGGCCGAAGCCTACAAGGCGTTTCGCGGACGCCTGCCGAGCGCGCATGCACTTCTGCGCAAGCGCGGCTTCATCGAAGCGGCGGCAGCCAACGAACCGACATGACCGATCTGTACACCGCCGGCCACCGCCACGGCGTCGTATGCGCGCCGCACGCCTCCGCCGTCGAAGCCGGCCGCCAAATGCTCGCCGAGGGCGGCAATGCGATCGAGGCAATGCTGGCCATGGCGGCGGCCATCGCCGCCGTCTATCCGCACATGAACCATATCGGCGGCGACGGCTTTTGGCTCATTCGCGAGCGACTGGGACGTGTACGCGCGATCATGGCGGCGGGGCCTGCAGGCCTGCAGGCCAAGCCCGAGCTCTATCGCGACCATGAAACAATCCCGCCGCGCGGGCCGCTCGCGGCGCTGACCGTGCCTGGCGCAGTCGGTGGCTGGGCCCTGGCGCTGGAGGCGGCCAGGGCCAATGACGGCAAATTGCCGCTTGCCGTCCTGTTTGCGCCGGCGATGGCGCATGCTAGCAAAGGCTATGCGGTCAGCCGCAGCCAGGCGCGGTTGACCGCCGAGCATCTTGCCGAACTGAAAGATCTTTCCGGCGGCTTTGCCGGAACCTTTCTGGTCGATGGCAAGCCGCCGACCGCCGGCACGCTCTTGAAGCAGGAGGCATTCGCGGCGACGCTCGAGCAGCTCGCCCATGCCGGGCTCGCCGATTTCTATCGTGGCGACGTCGCGCGCGAGATCGCCGCCGACCTCGAACGCATCGGCAGTCCGCTTACCCGCCACGATCTCGAACGCTATGGCGCCACGCTTGCCGAGCCGCTGCGCCTCGAACTGCCCTGGGGCACGCTCTACAATACCGACGCGCCGACCCAGGGCGTCGTCTCGCTGATGATCTTGGCTGTGTTTGCGCGGCTGAACGTCAGCGAAGCGGAAAGCTTCGATCACATTCACGGCCTGGTCGAAGCGACCAAACGGGCCTTGCGGCTGCGTGACCGCGTCGTCACCGATCCGGCATTTTTGCCCTACGCGCTCAGCCGCGCACTCGATGAGCGCTTCATCACCGACGAAGTGATGAAGATCGACCGCCGCAAGGCCGCGCCCTGGCCGATGGGCAGCGCAGGCGGCGACACGATCTGGATGGGCGCCGCCGATAGGTCCGGTCTGGCCGTCTCCTATATCCAATCGCTCTACTGGGAATTCGGCTCAGGCTGCGTACTGCCGAGGACCGGCGTCTTGATGCAGAACCGCGGCGCAAGCTTTTCGCTCGCCGCCGGCGCGCTCAATCCGCTTGCGCCGGGGCGCCTGCCGTTCCACACGCTCAACCCGGCGCTGGCGGTGCTCAATGACGGCCGCGTCATCGCCTATGGCACCATGGGCGGCGACGGCCAGCCGCAGACGCAAGCCGCGCTGTTCACGCGCTACGTGCAGTTTCGCACGCCGCTTGCCGAGGCGATCGACCGGCCGCGCTGGCTTCTCGGCCGCACCTGGGGGGCGCCGAAGACGGCGCTGCGGCTCGAATCACGCTTTGACGAAGACCTGCTCGACCGGCTCGCGTCGGCCGGACACGACATTGAGGTCCTGCCCGACCCTTACTCCGACCTCATGGGCCATGCCGGCGCAGTCGTGCTGCACAAGGACGGCACGACCGAAGGCGCGCACGACCCGCGCGCCGACGGCGGCGCGGCGGGGGTGTAGAACGCAATTTCAAAACTTGTTTGCGTAGATCACCACCGGAATAAATAGCACCAGCATCACCACCGCGGTCAGCAGAACGCCGGTCAGATAGCGCGCTTCGGGTTTGAGCGTGAACAGCCCTTGGCTGAGCAGCAGCGCGACGATTCCGCCGGCGATGCCAGCCGCCACCATGGCCAGGCCGGTCGCATAGTTGATCTGATACCAGGCTTCCGGCGACGAGAACGACGTCGCTGTGCGGTAGCCATAGAAGCGGTTCGGCGGCACAAGCTTCAGAAGCAGCGGAATGCCGAGCAGCACGTTCAGCAGCGGCAGGCCGACGAACAAGAAGCGAAGCATCACGGCTCCATGGGAGTTAAACCCAGTCGCGCCATCAGTTCGCGGTCGCGATCGCGGCCTGGATTGGGCGTGGTGAGCAGCTTTGGCCCGTAGAAAATCGAATTGGCGCCGGCGAGGAAGCACAAAGCCTGCGTCTCTTCGCTCATGTTCTCGCGGCCGGCGGAAAGGCGCACCACCGAACGCGGCATGGTGATGCGCGCCACCGCAATAGTGCGCACGAATTCGAACGGATCGAGCGCAGATTGAGCCGCAAGCGGCGTGCCGGCGACCCTGACCAGCATATTGATCGGCACTGACTCCGGATGCACCGGCAGGCTCGCGAGCGTCGCGATCATGCCGACGCGGTCGTCGCGGCTTTCGCCCATGCCGACAATGCCGCCGCAGCAGACATGGATGCCGGCGTCGCGCACATGCGCCAGCGTCCGCAGACGATCCTGATAGGTCCGCGTGGTGATGATGTGATCGTAGAATTCCGGCGACGTGTCGAGATTGTGATTGTAATAATCGAGACCGGAGGCTTTGAGCCGTCGCGCTTGCGCCGCGGTCAGCATGCCGAGCGTCGCACAAGTCTCGAGCCCGAGCGCCTTGACGGCTTCGACCATGGCGCAGACCGAATCGAGATCGCGGTCTTTGGGCGAGCGCCAAGCCGCACCCATGCAGAAGCGGCTGGCGCCGCATTCTTTTGCCGCCAGCGCCTCGTCAAGCACGGCATCGAGCGTCATCAATTTGTCGGCGCGCACGCCGGTGTCGTAGCGCGCGCTCTGCGGACAATACGCGCAATCCTCCGGGCAGCCGCCGGTCTTGATCGACAGTAACGTCGCAATCTGCACTTCGGTCGGATCGAAATTCTGCCGGTGCACGCTCTGGGCGCGGAAGATCAACTCCGGGAATGGCAGTTCGAACAGCGCCCGCACCTCGCCGCGCGTCCAATCGTGGCGCGGCAAGGACGCGGTCGATGCGTAAGGGGGACTGTCGGCGGCAAGCGTCATGGGATCATGTCTTAGACTGCGTGGCGGGCTACGAAAAGGGCCCGCCGCTGGCGGCCCGCGCTTGGGACTCGTGTTGAGCGAGATTCGGGCTCATATTGCGAGCAAACCGACCGCTTTTCGGGGAACAAACACACTATGGCCAAGGAAAGAGCCGCAGACACCCTGCCCGACCGGCTCTCCAACGATCCGAAGAGCCCTTATTACAATGAGGGACTGCTCCAACGCGACATCGGCGTGCGCTTCAAGGGCATGGAAAAGACCAATGTCGTCGAATATTGCGTGAGCGAAGGCTGGATCCGCGTCGAAGCCGGCAAGACCAAGGACCGCTATGGCAATCCGCTGACCATCAAGCTCACCGGCCCGGTCGAGCCGTATTTCAAGGACGAGAAGTAGAAACCTGCCGTCATGTGATCGCGCCAACGGCAACGATTGTGCTGGCTTTGTACTGAGCAACACGGCGATAGCGGCGGCGCGCCGCCGGCCCAGACATCGCATGAAGCGCTTGCCGTCGCCGGCGCGGGGGGCACGGCGCGCCCCCTTGGCCACCCTGATCTTATTCCGCCGCGACCCGCGTCGCCGGCCCGACTGCTTCGATCTTGGCGGCGCAGTACTTGAACTCCGGAATCTTGCCGAACGGGTCCAGCTTCGGATTGGTGAGCAGGTTTGCCGCCGCTTCGACGTAAGCGAACGGAATGAACACCACGCCATCGGGAATGGCATCGTCCTGCCGCGCCGCCAATTCGACGACGCCGCGCCGCGTCGAGACGCGGATCGTATCGCCGGGCTTGATGCCGAGCCTGGCAATGGTGCCGCGCGACACCGAGGCGACCGCACCCGGCTCGATCGCGTCGAGCGTGGTGGCGCGCCGCGTCATCGCGCCGGTATGCCAGTGTTCGAGCTGGCGGCCGGTGGTGAGAATGAACGGATATTCCTCGTTCGGCGTCTCGTCAGGCGGCGTGAGCTTGGCCGCGACCAGCTTGCCGAAGCCGCCCGGTCGCGGAAAGCCTTTTTCGAACACGACATCGCGGCCGGGCCGGTCCGGCGCGTCGGCCGGATAAGTGACCGCGCTTTCGCGCTCGAGGCGCTCCCAGGAAATATTGTCGAGCGACGGCATCAGCGACGCCATCTCGGCATAGATTTCGTGCGGGCCCCGATAATGCCACGGCAGCCCGATACGGCGGCCGATCTCCTGGATCAGCCACCAGTCCTGCCGCGCCTCGCCCGGCATCGGCAGCGCCTGCCGCCCCATCTGCACTTGGCGATTGGTATTGGTGACAGTGCCGGTCTTCTCCGGCCAGGCGGAAGCGGGCAGCACCACGTCGGCATAGACCGCGGTCTCGGTGAGGAAGAGATCCTGCACGACCAGATGCTCAAGATGCGCCAGCGCCTCGCGCGCATGGTTGAGATCGGGGTCCGACATCGCGGGGTTCTCGCCCATGATGTACATGCCCTTGATCACGTCGGCATGGATCGCATCCATGATCTCGACGACGGTGAGCCCCTTTTTTGGATCGAGCTTCACGCCCCAGGCGTCTTCGTAACGCGCGCGGATCTGCGGGTCTTCGACCGACTTGTAGTCGGGGAAGAACATCGGAATGAGGCCGGCGTCGGACGCGCCCTGCACGTTGTTCTGGCCGCGCAGCGGATGCAGCCCGGTGCCCGGCCGGCCGATCTGACCGGTGATCAGGGAGAGCGCGATCAAACAGCGCGCATTGTCGGTGCCGTGGGTGTGCTGGGAAATGCCCATGCCCCAGAAGATGATCGCCGCTTTGGCGCGGGCGAATTTGCGCGCCACTGTGCGGATCACGTCGGCCTCGACACCGCAGATCGGCGCCATTTCCTCGGCTGTGTAATCCTTGATGCTCTCGGCGAAGGCCGTGAAGCCTTCGACATAAGTTTGGATGTACTGCTCGTCGTAGAGCTTCTCGCTCACGATCGTATTGAGCATGCCGTTGAGCAGCGCCACGTCCGTGCCGCCCTTGAACTGCAGCATGTGCGTGGCGTGGCGCTTGAGCGCTTGCCCGCGCGGATCGGCGACGATCAAGGTCGCCCCGCGCTTGGCGGCCTGCTTGAAGAAGGTCGCGGCGACGGGGTGATTTTCGGTCGGATTGGCGCCGATCACAAAGATGACCTCGGCATTCTTGCATTCATTGAAGCTTGCCGACACCGCGCCGGAGCCGATGCCTTCCATCAGCGCGGCGACGGATGAGGCGTGGCACAGCCGCGTGCAGTGATCGACATTGTTGGTGCCAAAGCCGGTGCGCACGAGCTTCTGGAACAGGTAGGCTTCTTCGTTCGAGCCCTTGGCCGAGCCGAAGCCGGCCAGCGCCTTCGGCCCGTCGCGGTCGCGGATCTTCTTCAATCCCGCAGCGGCGTGATCGAGCGCCTCTTCCCAGGTCGCCTCGCGGAAATGCGTCCAGGGATTGGATGGGTCGATGAATTCGTGCGGTATCTTTGGCACACCGTCCTTGCGGATCATCGGCTTGGTGAGCCGCTGCGGATTGTGCACATAGTCGAAGCCGAAGCGGCCCTTGACGCAGAGCCGGTTCTCGTTGGCCGGGCCGTTCTTGCCGGTAACGTACAGCAGCTTATCGTCCTTGATGTGATAGGTGAGCTGGCAGCCGACGCCGCAATAGGGACACACGCTGTCGACCGAGCGATCGGCCTTGGCCTTGAACACATTGTTCGCATCCACCACGGTCGCCGGCATCAGCGCGCCAGTCGGACAGGCCTGCACGCATTCACCGCAGGCGACGCAGGTCGAGGCGCCCATCGGATCGTCGAAGTCGAACACGATTTTCTCGCCATGGCCGCGGCCGGCCATGCCGATCACGTCATTGACCTGCACTTCGCGGCAGGCGCGGACGCAGAGGTTGCAATGAATGCAGGCGTCGAGGTTGACCGCCATGGCCGGGTGGCTGCGGTCGGGCCCCGGTGTCTCGCGGCGCGGAAAGCGGCCCTGCTTCAGATTCATCCGCGTGACGATCTTCCACAGTTCGGAAGACGGATCGTGCGCGTGTTCCTGGTCGGGCTGATCGGCAAGCAAGACTTCCGCAACCATGCGGCGCGCGGCCTGCGCGCGCTCGCTCTGCGTCTTCACTTTCATGCCGGGCGTCGGCGTGCGGATGCAGCTCGCCGCCAGCACCCGCTCGCCCTCGATCTCGACCATGCAGATGCGGCAATTGCCGTCCGGCCGATAGCCGGGCTGCGGCGAGTAGCACAGATGCGGCAGCTTGATGCCAAGCCGGCGCGCGGCGCGAAAGATGGTCTCGCCTTCGCGAATGTCGATCTCGCGATCGTCGATGGTGAAGGTCTTCTGCTTTTGGGCGGTTGAGTCGTTCATCGCAAGGGTCTTTCGATCACCAATGTCCCAGCGGCTTTTTCAGTTCTTCCGGAAAATATTTTAGCACACAGACCAGCGGATTCGGTGCGGCCTGGCCGAGACCGCAGATGGAAGCATCGCGCATCAAGGCTGATAGTTCATTGAGCAGGGCCTCATCCCACGGCCCCTTCGCCATGAGCTGCGCCGCCTTTTCGGTGCCGACCCGGCAGGGCGTGCACTGGCCGCAGCTCTCATCCTCAAAGAACGTGATCAGGTTCAGCGCCACCGCCTTCATATCGTCCTTGTCGGAGAGGATCACAACCGCATGCGACCCGACGAAACAGCCGTACTTTTCCAGCATGCCGAAATCGAGCGGGATGTCGCCCATCGAGGCCGGCAAGATGCCGCCTGAGGCGCCGCCCGGCAGGTAAGCCTTGAAGGCATGGCCCTCGGCCATGCCGCCGCAAAATTCGTCGATCAGTTCCCGCACCGTGATGCCGGCCGGCGCGAGCTTTACGCCGGGATTCCGGACCCGCCCCGAGACCGAGAAGCTGCGGAAGCCTTTGCGCTCGTGACGGCCCTGCGCGGTCACCCAAGCCGCGCCTTTCTCGACAATGTCGCGGATCCAATAGAGCGTCTCGACATTCTGCTCCAGCGTGGGGCGGCCGAACAAACCGACCTGCGCCACATAGGGCGGCCGATGGCGCGGCAACCCGCGCTTGCCCTCGATCGATTCGATCATCGCCGATTCTTCACCGCAGATATAAGCGCCGGCACCGCGGCGCAGATGAATCCTTGTATGCCTCGACAGTCCCGCCTTCTCGGCCTTGGCAATCTCGTCGATGAGAAGAAGGCGCACCTCCGGATATTCGTCGCGCACATAGAGATACGTGTCGGCGGCTTCGACCACCCAGGCGGCGATCAGCATGCCCTCAATGAAACGATGCGGATCGCGTTCGAGGTAATAGCGATCCTTGAACGTGCCCGGCTCGCCTTCGTCGGCATTGACCGCGAACAGCCGCGGCGCGGGTTCCGCCCGCACCAACGCCCATTTGCGCCCGGTCGGGAAACCGGCGCCGCCCAGGCCGCGCAGCCCGGCATCGCTGACGGCTTTGATGAGCTCATCGCGCGTGCGCGTGCCGGCGAGGCAGGCCTTGAGCAACTCGTAGCCGCCGGTCCGCACATAGGCATCGAAGGCCATGGGCGTCGCATAAGCATGCGGGTGCGCCGGCTTGGCCGCGGCACTCGCCACTTTCTGTTGATCCGCATGGAAGACCTGGACATGGCCGACGGCGCAGACCGGAGCGCGGTCGCAGGCGCCCATGCAAGGCGCCCGGATGACCCGGACATTGGGCCCGAGCTTGCCCGGCAATTCGTCAAGAAGATGCTCGGCGCCGGCGAGCACACAGGATAATGAATCGCAGACCCGCACCGTGACCGGAGGCGGCGGCGCCTCGCCCTCCTTCACCACGTCGAAATGGGCATAGAAGGTCGCGACCTCATAGACCTCGGCAAGCGCCAGCCGCATTTCCTGCGCCAGGGCGGCAAGGTGGGCGGCGGAAATATGGCCGTAGCGATCCTGGATCAGGTGCAGGTGCTCGATCAAAAGGTCGCGCCGACGCTCGCGGTCGCCCAGAAGCGCGCGGATCTCGGCCAAAGCCTGCGGATCGACCTGACGACCCTTGGGGGTTCGCGGCGGGCGGCGTCGCCCGGTGCGATTGGCAGGCGGTTGCGTCAGCGGCGGATCGACAATGCTCATGCTCGTCCTTCTAAAGGGAATAAAACTCGGTTGGAACAGGGCTAAAGCCCTTGCGGCAATAATCCAAGGGGCGTTGATTGATCGGCATTCGCGATCATGGCATTGTGTTTCGTGATCGTTACGCGGCCCATTCCGTCATCCTTGAAGTGGGCCGAGGACCGGCGTGCGGCGGGCGGGGCTTTTGCGCCGCATCATGTCCGGCCGCTTGACATTGCTCGTTATCACCGCCTGACCTCCTGCATAGATGCTTGTGCGGGGCGATGCCTGTGCGCCGCACACCGGCATCTCCAACGCCGGGGGCCACACATTTGCAAGGCGGGAGGCATCGGATTTGCTCGATAAATTGGAATTCTTGCTGGCACTGGCGCGGCAGCGGCACTTCGGCAAGGCCGCCGATGAATGCGGCGTGACGCAGCCGACGCTGTCGGCCGGACTAAAGCAGCTCGAGGAAGCGCTTGGAGTCCTTTTGGTCAAGCGGGGCTCGCGCTTTCAGGGCTTCACGCCCGAGGGCGAGCGGGTGCTTGAATGGGCGCGCCGTATCGTCGGCGACACCCGCGCCATGCGCCAGGAAATCAACGCGCTCCGCCACGGTCTCGCCGGTCAGCTGCGGATCGCTTGCGTGCCGACCGCCGTTGCGGCCGTAGCGGCGCTGACCACGCCATATCATGTCAAGCATCCGAATGTAGAGTTCACGATCGTCACGCGCACATCGACGCAGGTTCTTGCGCTTTTGGAAAACCTCGAAATCGATGCCGGCATTACCTACCTCGACAACGAGCCGCTCGGCCGTTTGAACACGGTGCCGCTCTATCGCGAACGCTTTCATCTGTTGACGGCGGCGCGCGCGAAGCTCGGCGACCGCGATCAGGTGACCTGGTCGGAATTGGCGGACGTTCCGCTGTGTCTGCTCACGGCCGATACGCAGACCCGCAGAATCATCGACGGATTGTTGAAGGGCCCGCAAGCGGAGCGACGGCCGACCTTGGAATCAGATTCGATGATTTTGCTCGCCGCGCATGTGCGCACCGGGCACTGGGCCAGCATTATCCCGGCGCGGATCGCGGACGCGCTCGCCCCGCACAGCGCGATCCGCAGCATTCCGATCATGGCGCCGGAAACCGTCTACACCATCGGCCTTGTCGTCCCGACGCGCGAGCCGATGACGCCGCTGCTTGCGGCGCTGGTGGCTGAAGCGCGGCGCATCGCCGCAACGCCAGCCTGATTCCCGATTTCCGGGCTCTTTCAAAGCACGGCAGCTTTCCCGCGGCGTTCCCATTGATCTGCGCCGTTGATCTGTCCCGCTTCTCAATCGAACCAAAGCTTCGCCAATAGAAATCACCTATGAAGCGATAGAGAGTTGTTGATTGATTCAAAAATTGCGCGTTCGCACTCTGAATTGGCCAGACTCTGGGGCGATCCGACTTGGAAGACCCGCGGGGGGGCGACTAAGCGCGCTAATCCGCAGTCTGCGGACAAGAAGCAATCCGAGGAGCCAGGGAGGAGGCACGAATGGGTTTTTTGGATCGCAGCAACACGATTGCTGGACCCGGCTTTAACCGCTGGATGGTGCCGCCTGCTGCACTCTGCGTGCATCTTTGTATCGGCCAGGCCTATGCGTTCAGCGTGTTCAATCTGCCGATGACAAAGCTCATCGGCATTACGCAATCGGCGCCGAACGACTGGAATCTGCCGGAGCTGGGCTGGATTTTCTCGATCGCCATTTTCTTTCTGGGCGTATCGTCGGCGGTGTTCGGTCGCTGGGTCGAGGAAGGCGGACCACGCCGCGCGATGTTCACTGCGGCCTTGTGCTGGGCCGGCGGCTTCTTCCTTTCCGCGATCGGCGTCTACATTCACAATCTCTGGATCATCTATATCGGCTATGGCGTCATTGGCGGCATCGCGCTCGGCGTCGGCTATATCTCGCCGGTCTCGACCTTGATCAAATGGTTTCCGGACCGGCCCGGCATGGCGACCGGAATGGCCATCATGGGCTTCGGCGGTGGCGCCTTCATTGCCTCCCCGCTGTCGGTCTGGCTGATGAGCAAGTTTTCGTCGCCGACGCATGTCGGCGTCGCCGAGACGTTCATCGTTCTGGGCGCGATCTACTTCGTCTTCATGATGGTCGGCGCGATCATCGTGCGCATCCCGCCGCCCGGCTGGCAGCCGCAGGGCTATACGCCGCCGGTACAGGCCTCGAAGCTGATCACGACCAATGACGTGTTCGTCTACGACGCGCTGAAGACGCCGCAGTTCTGGCTGATCTGGTGGGTGCTGTGCCTCAACGTCACCGCGGGCATCGGCGTTCTCGGCCAGGCCTCAGCGATGAGCCAGGAAATGTTTCCGGGCCGCATCACGCCGGTCGCGGCCGCAGGCTTTGTCGGCCTGATGAGCCTGTTCAATATGGGCGGCCGTTTCTTCTGGGCCTCGACCTCCGACTATATCGGGCGCAAGAACACCTATTTCGTGTTCATGGTGCTCGGCTTCCTGCTCTATTGCACCGTGCCTTATACCGGAGCGGTCGGCAGCGTGGTCGGCTTCGTCTGCGCCTTTCTGGTCATCATCAGCATGTATGGCGGCGGCTTCTCGACGGTGCCGGCCTATCTGAAGGACATGTTCGGCACGCGCTATGTCGGCGCCATTCATGGTCTGCTGCTGACCGCATGGTCGATGGCGGGCATTTTCGGACCGGTGCTCGTCAACTACATCCGCGAGTACAACGTCACCCACGGTGTGCCGAAGGCCCAGGCCTATAACGTCACCATGTACATCATGGCCGCACTGTTGGTGATCGGCTTCATCTGCAATCTGTTGGTCAAGGCTGTCCATCAGCGCTTCCACATGCGCCCCGACCGCGAGGCGGAGCTGGCGCAGGTGGCTGTTGGGGCGGCCGGCGAACCGGCAGGCGCCTAAGGGGAGAGAACATGGAAGTCTCGCAACACAAAACCGGCACAACCACGTTGCAGCTCGTGCTGGCTTGGGGCTTTGTCGGCATTCCGCTGGCACTGGGTGTGCTGCAAACCCTGATCAACGCTATGAAGCTGTTCCAGTAGAAGAACGGCACTTTTCAAGCGCGACGCCGCTTCCCTTCGCCACAGGGGGAAGCGGCTTTTTTGTTGAAAGCTTGCCCCCGGCCTTCCCCGCCCGAGATAGGACTATATCCCTGAAACAGTTCACGCGCCGGGTCAACCTTGTCAATGGGCAGATAGATATCTTCTATTATCGCTAGACCTGTGGTTGAGTCGCCCCGGGGTCGCCGCAAGGGATTCCATAATCAAGCAAGAGTGCGCGCAGGCGCGCGGTTATCGGGGAGAACTCATGACCACAGTCGAGCAAAGCCTAAGCGGGATGAGCGGCGCGGCCGGCATCCTTGATCGTGAACGAATCATCGCCACTGCGGGATTCAATCGCTGGCTGGTGCCGCCGGCCGCGCTCTGCATCCATCTGTGCATCGGCATGGCCTACGGCTTTTCCGTGTTCTGGCTGCCGCTGTCGCGCGCGATCGGCCTCACCGCGCCGAAGGCCTGCCCGGACATGTCGCTGTTGCAGGAACTGTTCACCACAAGCTGCGACTGGCGCGTCGCCAGCATGGGCTGGATGTTCACACTGTTCTTCGTGCTGCTCGGCGTCTCGGCGGCGATCTGGGGCGGCTGGCTCGAGCGGGTCGGCCCGCGCAAAGCCGGCGTCGTCGCCGCCTGCTGCTGGGCCGGCGGCTTGGTGCTGGGCGCACTGGGCGTTTATGTGCACCAGCTCTGGCTCACCTGGCTTGGCGCCGGCGTGATCGGGGGGATTGGATTGGGCCTCGGTTACATTTCGCCGGTATCGACACTGATCAAATGGTTCCCCGATCACCGCGGCATGGCGACCGGCTTTGCCATCGCCGGCTTCGGCGGCGGCGCCATGATCGGCGCGCCGCTTGCGAACCTCCTGATCAACTATTTCAAGACGCCGACCGATGTCGGCGTCTGGCAGACCTTCCTGGCGATGGCCGCCATCTATTTCTTCTTCATGATGGTCGGGGCCTTCCGCTATCGCCTGCCGCCCGCCGGCTGGCAGCCTGACGGCTGGACGCCACCGAGCGAAGCCAAGTCAATGATCACCCAGCATCAGGTGCACCTGAAGGACGCGCATAAGACGCCGCAGTTCTGGTTGATCTGGGCCGTGCTCTGCCTCAACGTGTCGGCGGGTATCGGCGTGATCGGCATGGCCTCGCCGATGCTGCAGGAAATCTTTGGCGGCAAGCTGATCGGCCATCCGGAGCTCGGCTTCAACGCGCTCAGCGCCGATCAGAAGACCATTATTGCCGGCATCGCCGCCGGCTTCGCCGGATTGCTGTCGCTGTTTAACATCGGCGGTCGCGTATTCTGGGCCTCGCTGTCCGACTATATCGGGCGCAAGAACACCTATTACACGTTCTTCATCCTGGGGATCATTCTCTACGCCTCCGCGCCGATGTTCGCGCAGATGGGCAACAAGGCACTGTTTGTCGCCGCCTTCTGCATCATTCTATCGATGTATGGCGGCGGCTTCGCCACCGTGCCGGCTTATCTGGCCGACATGTTCGGCACGCTGTTTGTCGGCGCCATTCACGGCCGCCTGCTGACGGCATGGTCGACCGCAGGCATCGTCGGCCCGGTGGTGGTGAACTATATCCGCGAGTTCCAGCTCGCCGCCGGCGTGCCGCGTGATCACCTCTACGACTTCACGATGTATATCCTGTGCGCGATGCTGATCGGCGGCCTGATCTGCAACTTCCTGGTCAAGCCGGTCGCCGACAAATGGTATATGAAGCCGGAGGAAGTGGCGGCGCTGCAGGCCGCGCATGCCAAGAGCGATGCCGCGATCAAGCACGGCTCGTTCGGTATCGGCAAAGGCGGTTTCGACCTGCCATCGCTGATCTTCTGGTGCTTTGTCGGCATTCCGCTCGCCTGGGGCGTCTGGAAGACGCTGCAAGCAGCCGCGGCGCTGTTCTGACGTCAGAGGGATTTCGATCGGCATAGGGGCGCGGAGGTTGGTCCTCCGCGTCCCCTGCCACACCACCAGGCATGCGGATCCGCACCGGGCGGTTCGCGCAACAACGCCATCACCCGCTCGCCCGATTGCTGCGTCCGAACATGGACGTTGAGATCGTCGGCATAGCGAACGAACGCGTGTCCGCGCTGCTCCGGACGCCGCCTCGCATCCGGTTCCTGTTCGTCGGCCCGCAGCTTCGCTCCCCGCTTCCTTCACGCCGTCCTCACGGCCCGACGCCCTGCGGTTCGCTTCGTTTGCTATGACCAGCTCACAAGAGGACTGCCACCTCCACGTCAATGCCCATGCCGGGCGCACAAAGGAAACGGTGCGGCCGCAAACCGCGCCGTTCTTGTCTTCCGCCGAGACAGCGGGGTAGACAGGGGATCTTTTTAACGATAAAACTCAAAAATATCGATTTTTTATCCATACATCGAGGAAATGCCTTTGCTGTCCGAGTCCCTTCAGGCAACCACCCTGGCGGAGGCAGCCTTCGCGCGGCTCCGCGAGGACATTCTGGGCGCGAAATTCCGGCCGGGCGAAAAGATGCACGTCGAACGGCTGCGCAGCGAATACGGGCTCGGCGCCACGCCGTTGCGGGAGGCCCTGTCCAAGCTGAGCTCGCTCGACCTCGTGGTCGCTGAGGGCCAGCGCGGCTTTCGTGTCGCGCCGGTGTCCATCGAGAATCTGCTCGACATCACCAAGACCCGCGCCTGGGTCGAAGGCGCGGCGCTGCGGACGGCAATCGCCGCCGGCGATCGGCATTGGGAAGCGCGGATTGTGGCGGCGGCACACCGCCTCAAGACCTGTCCGAAGCGCGATGGCGCAAAGCTCAGCGACGAATGGTACCGCGAGAACCGCGAGTTTCATGACGCGCTCGCGAGCGCCTGCCATTCGCATCAGACCATGGTGTTCCGCGCCCAACTCTACGATCTCAGCGATCGCTACCGCCGTCTCTCGGTTCGCAGCGGATTGTCCGGCCGCGATTTCGATGCCGAGCACCAGCGCATCATGGATGCCGCCCTGGCGCGCGATGCCGATGCCGCAGTTTCCTTTACGGTCGAGCATTTCATCGAGACGACCCGAGTCATCTTGTCCGGCGAGCTAAATGACGAGGCCGAAGTGATGCGCATTGTCGACCGGCTGCGCCGCGACATTCGCGCCGGCACCAAACTCGGCTAGCGCAGGTCGTCAAACCCGGAAGCCGCAGATTCTCCGAGGAAACAGGAACCATGCTGCCGCCCAATGCCAGGATTGTCGACATCAGCCTCGAGCTCGATCCGAAGAATTTCGCCATGCGGACACCAGCCGGATTCAAGAAGGACATGCAATTCGAGATGGAAATCATCAAAGAGCACGACGCCCCGGGCGGCGCCGGCCAGATTGTGCGCGGCATCCACATGCGGCTGCACGCCGGCAGCCACGTTGATGCGCCGGAGCACAATGTGCGCGGCGGCGCTCAGATCCATCAATTGCCGCTGGAATTGTTCGTTGGCGACGCCGTCATCGCCGATCTACGCGACAAAGTGCCGTCGCAGGCGATCGCCGCGGACGATCTGGAAAAGCGCGTCGGCGCAGCACTCAAGAAGGGCGACCGGCTGATGCTGCGCACCGACCTCAACAACGGCTACGACGGCGGCTCCGAAAAATGGATGAAGGAATCGCCCCATCTAACCATCGGCGCGACGATGTGGTGCATCGATAGGGGAGTGGTCATCGTCGGCTACGACTTTTATCACGGCAACGACGAGCCGAAATCGCCACGGGTCTTCCACAACTCGCGCACGCTATCCGAGCACGGCGTCATCACCATGCCGTATCTGAAAAATCTCGACAAGATCGGCAAGGAGCGCTTCATCCTGATCGGCCTGCCGCTAAACCTGATCGGCGCGGAGGCCTCGCCGATCCGCGCCGTCGCGCTGGTGTGACCTTGCAAGATCGGGAGATCGTCTCGTGAAGTTGACAAAGTCCATCGCGGCGGCGGCGCTCCTCCTGCTCGGTTCACAGCCGCTACCGTCGCGCGCCGAGCAATTCCCGTCGCGGCCGATTTCGCTCGTCGTGCCGCTGACGCCGGGCACGACGATCGACGTTCTGGCGCGGCTTTATGCCGATAAGCTTTCGCAGGCCATGGGCCAGACCGTCGTGGTGCTCAACAAGCCGGGGGCCGGCGGCGTTATCGGCGCGGAAGCGGTTGCGAGTGCGGGCGCTGACGGCTACACGCTTCTGTTCGCGAATTCTGGGCATTCAATATTGGGCTTTCTCAACAGGAACCTTCCATTTGATCCGATTCACGACTTTGCCGGCGTTTCGATGGTCGGCGTGGCGCCGGCGATTGTGGTCGTGCCGAGCACGCTCGGGGTGAGCAATCTGAAGGAGTTCATCGCTCTGGCGAGCGCGAAGCCAGGCCAGCTCAATTACGGCTCGGCCGGCATTGGCACCTCCACGCATCTTGCCGGCGCCTATTTTGCCGCGCAGACCAGAATTGACCTCGTGCATGTCCCATACACCGTCAGCACCGCGATCATCTCGGACATGCTCGGCGGCTCCATTCAGGCGTCGTTCGATCCGCTCGCTTTCGTCCTGTCGTTCCTGCAGAACGGCAGTCTGCGCGGGCTCGCAGTCGGCGCCGACGAACCTATCACCGATCCGGTCCAGATCCCGACCGCGTTATCGCAGGGCGTCGATTATCACTATGCCACCTGGTACGGCATTCTAGCGCCGGCGAAGACGCCAAAGCCGGTGCTCAAGACGCTCGCAGACGCCATCGCCAAACTTAGCCAGGACATCGAGCTGCAGCAAAAGATCAAGGCGCAAGGTATCCGCCCCGAAACTATGACCTTGGATGCTTTCGATACATACGTCGACAACGACGTTGCGCGGCTCGAGCCGCTGTTCAAAAGCATCGGCATCAAGCAGTAGCGCCCGATCGCCGTCGCGCCCAGCGCACTGCGGAACTCATCCACGCTGCATCAAGCGGAGACCGGCTCGGCTGCTTCATCCTGCCGCTTTGCGCGCAGCTCGATGCGGCGGCCGTGAAAGGTGATGACGCTGCGCGCCACTTCGCGGCTCAGCTTCTTGTAGCGCTGGAATATCCGCTCGAGATCCGCCGGCTGCAGATTGCGTTCGGCGACATGCATCATCAGCAATTCGCGCGCGGTGGTCCACGAGCAGCCGGCCGCCTTGGCGAGGATGAGGATCATATCCTCGCCCTTATCGAGCAGCGCCCGCTCGACCGCATCGACCGGAAAGCGGCAGAGCTTCGACAGTGCGATCGCGGTGCGGGCAAATTCCTGCTTGCGCGCGGGCGCATGCACATTGGCCTCGGTGAAACGCCGCACATTGAAACAGCGTGTCGCGTCGCGCTCGGCGGTGGCAAAACGGCGGGAGGCTTCGCGGACCTCGCGCTGCATGGCGGTCGCCACGTCATCGATGGTCGAGCGGATCTCGGCCGCCGCTTCGGGATTGGCCTCTTCCAGCTTGGCGCGCACGACAGCGGATGCCGTTTCCAGAAGTTTCAGAAAATATTGCCGCGGTAGATCGCTGCGCCGGCTCAGGGCCAGCGTCAGTCGGCGGTCGCGGCGCGCGCGGTTGGTCAGCTTCTCGTAGCCGGACAGCGAGATGCGCGCGCCTTTATTGCGCACCACCCTGTCGACGACACGGCGGTCGCCGCGCTCGACCAGGACGTCGGTTACCGCCTCGCTCAGCTGCAGGCGCTGCGCGATGGCCAGAAGATGCTCCTGGCTCTTGGTGCTGGCGTTCTCGGCTAGGTCGGCGTCGCTGAGCTGTTGCGAATGACGCAGCACCGGCTCGGCCACCGTGATTTCGTCATCGAAGGCGAGCCGGCGGATGATACCGCGCGGACTGGTGTCGATATGCGCGAGCCGCTTCGCCAGCCGCGCCCGCGCCTTGACCTCGATCTCGCCGACCAGCCGTTGCAGCACGTCGTCGAACAGCGCGATCTGATCGCTGCTGTAGCCGCGCGAGCCGGCCTCGAACAGATCGGTGATACGCTCGAGAATGCGCAGGCGCCGCTTGACGCCGCCGCTTGCGATTGCGGCATTCAGTTCGTCAATCAGTGATTCGCTCGGGCCGGACGGACAATTGGCTTGAACGGACTTTAGCGGCTGCAAAACCTGAAGCATGGGCATGACACAGGATCAGATAGCCGCGGCCATGCTCCGCTTGGAATCCGGCCGGCGGCGAAACTGCCGCCGACCCTAGCGGCAATATGCAAAGATCCACGCCAATAAGTGCAGCGAAAATGACAAAAATTTTAGGCAAGCGGCGCGGACGTGCACCGCCGTAAACACTTCCTTGACCAACTCAAGACGCAGTCCGGCCGCGACAGCGCCGCGGCCGGACTCTGGCATGCCCGGAAAGCGCCGGCTATGCCACCTTTTGCGATAGATGCGGGAACATGGCGCGGCGCGCCTCTTCGTCCATCTCGGTCTTGAACTTGTGGCGGTCCTTGAGCGTAAGCGCCCTTTGCGCGGCCGGGCGCGCGCTGATCTCATCGATCAGTTGCTTCAGCTTCGGAAATTTCTCGAAGGCGCCGTCGCCGAGCACGGTAGGCAGAAGCCGCGCCCAGCCCCAGACATTCATATCGACGATCGTATAGCTGTCGCCAAGCATGTATTTGTTCTTGGCGAGCCGCGCTTCGAGAATGCCGGCATGGCGTTGCGCTTCGAACGCATAGCGATTGATGGCATAGGGAATCTTCTCCGGCGCGTAATTGCGGAAATGCACCGATTGGCCGAAATACGGCCCGACACCGGACGACACAAAGAACATCCACGACAAGAGCTCGCCGCGCGCCTTGTCGGTCTTGGCCGGCAGGAATTTGCCGGTCTTCTCGGCGAGGTAAAGCAGGATGGCGCTGGAATCGAAAACGGTCACGTCGCCGTCGACGATCGCGGGTACCTTGGCGTTTGGATTAATCGCGAGATAATCCGCCTTGTGCTGATCGCCCTTGCGCGTGTCGACTGGGATCGGCTCGTAAGCCAGCCCGGCCTCTTCCAGAAACAGCGCGATCTTGGTCGGATTTGGCGCACCGCTGTAGTAGAATTTGAGCATGGTCTCCTTCCTCCTTGTTCATGGCGGAATTGCGAGAGGCACAACGGCGAGGCAATCCATGGCTGCTTGGCCCACGCCGGACTGCTTCGCTTCGATCACACCGACGGTTAGAACAGCCCGACGATCCTCCCCTCGGAATTGACGTCGATGACGTCGGCGGCCGGCACTTTGGGCAAGCCGGGCATGGTCATGATCTCCCCGCAGATTGCCACGACGAATTCGGCGCCCGCCGACAGCCGCACCTCACGGATCGGAATGATGTGATCGGTCGGCGCGCCCTTGGCATCCGGATTGGTCGAGAAGCTGTATTGGGTCTTGGCCATGCAGATCGGGAACGTGCCGTAGCCCATGGCTTCGAAATTCGCCAGCTGATCGCGCACCGGCTTCTCGACGGCGATGTCCTTGGCGCGATAGATCTCCCTGGCGATGGTGCGAATCTTTTCGAGAAGCGGCATGTCGTCGGGATAGAGAAATTTGAGCTTGCTCTTGCCGCTGTCGCAAACTTTGACCACCGCTTCGGCAACGTTGGCCGCGCCCTTGCCGCCCAAGGCCCAATGATCGGCAATGAAAGCCTGTACGCCGAAAGCCCTGCACTTCTCCTCGACCAGCCTGACCTCGGCCTCGGTGTCGGCCGAGAAGCGATTGATCGAGACCACCGGCACCACGCCAAATTTTTGCACGTTCTCGATGTGGCGCGCGAGATTGGCCATGCCGGCCTCGAGTGCCTGCAGATTCTCCGCTTTGAGATCTTCTTTCTTGACGCCGCCATGCATCTTCAGCGCGCGAATGGTCGCGACCAGCACCATGCAGTCGGGCGCGATGCCCGTTTTGCGGCACTTGATGTCGATGAATTTCTCGCCGCCGAGGTCGGCGCCAAAGCCGGCTTCGGTCACGACATAGTCGGCAAGCTTCAGCGCCGTCGTGGTCGCCAGCACCGAATTGCAGCCATGCGCGATATTGGCGAACGGCCCGCCGTGAATGAAGGCCGGCGTGCCCTCGAGCGTCTGCACCAGGTTGGGCGCCAAGGCTTCCTTGAGCAGCACGGTCATCGCGCCATTGGCTTTCAGGTCGGAGGCGCGGACCGGCTTGCGGTCGCGTGTATAGGCGACCACGATATTGCCGAGGCGCTTTTTCAGATCGTCCACATCGCGGGCGAGACAGAAAATCGCCATCACTTCCGAGGCGACGGTGATGTCGAAGCCGTCTTCGCGCGGAAAGCCGTTGGCGACGCCGCCGAGCGAGGACACGATCGAGCGCAGCGCGCGGTCATTCATGTCGAGCACGCGGCGCCAGGCAATGCGGCGGGCGTCGATGCCGAGCGCGTTGCCCCAATAGATGTGATTGTCGATTAGCGCCGCGAGCAGATTATTGGCCGAGGTGATGGCGTGAAAGTCGCCGGTGAAGTGGAGATTGATGTCCTCCATCGGCACGACTTGCGCATAGCCGCCGCCCGCGGCGCCGCCTTTCACGCCGAAGGACGGGCCGAGCGAGGGCTCGCGAATGCACAGCATCGCCTTCTTGCCGATATGATTGAGCGCGTCGGTCAGGCCGACCGTGGTCGTGGTCTTGCCTTCGCCGGCCGGCGTCGGATTGATCGCGGAGACCAGAATGAGCTTGCCGTTCGGCCGGTTCCGGATCGACTTGATATAGTCCATCGACACCTTGGCCTTGTAGTGGCCGTAAGGCTGCAGATGCTCGGGCGCGATACCAAGCTTTTCGCGGGCAATATCGAGAATGGGTCGCTTCTTGGCGGCCTGGGAAATTTCAATGTCGGATTTTGGATTCTGATGTTGCGGGGCGAGCGTTGCTGACGATCCATGCATTTTTGCGATCCGTTGCTTGAATAAAAACCCGGCAGGTCCTTCATTTCTCCTTCGTCGCGGCCGGGCTTGTCCCGACCATCCACGTCTTTCCTCCAAGCCAAAGACGTGAACGCCCGGCGCAAGGCCGGGCATGACAGCTCGGCTTATGTAAATCTTGCCTTCACGGCGAGATTTGCCGACTTCGCCCACTCGCCGGCGTCGATCTTCTTGCCGTCGGCGGGCTGTACGCGCGTGACCTTGAAGCGACCGTCGGCGCAGACCACGGTGAAGCCGTCGCCGTCGACGGCCACGACCTCGCCGAGCTTGCCGCCGATGCCTTTGGGGTCCTTGGCCGGCAGCGGCTTCGCGTCGAAAATCTTCAATGGCTTGCCTTCCAGCGTGGTCCAGGCGCCGGGCGCCGGATTACAGCCGCGGATCAGTCGGTCGATCTGCTCCCAGGGCTTGCCCCAGTCGATCTTGGCATTCTCTGCAGTGCAGCGGCCTTCATACGTGGCCCGGGATTCATCCTGCTTGATGCGCGGCGCCTTGCCCGCCTTCACGAGGTCGATCGATTCCAGCATGGCCTCGACACCCATCGGAAACAGCCGATCGAAATAGACGCTGCCGAGCGTGTCGTTCGGCCCGATCGGTGTTTTCTTCTGCAGCAGCACGTCGCCGGTATCGAGACCATTGTCGGGCCAGAAGATCGACAGGCCGGTTTCGGTCTCGCCCTTGATGATCGGCCAGTTGATGGCGCTTGCGCCGCGATAGGCGGGCAAGAGCGAGGGATGATATTGAATCGAGCCGTGCGTCGGGATGTTCAGAAACTCTTCCGGCACGAACAGCGTGACGAAAGCCATCACCTGCAGATCGGGCTTGAGCGATTTGAACTGCTCCCACACTTCCGGCCTGCGGTAGTTGTCCGGCTGATAGACCGGAAGATTGGCGGCAAGCGCCGCCTCTTTCAGCGGATCGGCCTTGGCGCCCGGCTTTTCCGGCGCGACATAGACGGCAATAACATTTTCGCCGCGCTTGAGCAGCGCTTCGAGCACGGCCTTGCCAAACGCCTGCTGTCCGTGAACAACAATACGCATATCAACTCTCCAAATCCGCTCATGCCCGCGAAAGCGGGCATCCAGAAACTCATGCAAGCGCCGCCTGGGACCCCCGCTTGCGCGGGGATGAGCGGCTTCAGTGGTTACGCCGCCTCCGCCTTGGCTGGCTTTTCCGGCGGCGTGATCGCGCCGGACATTTTGATCTCGGCGATTTCCTTTGCCGAATAACCAAGATCCTTGCGCAACACTTCCTCGGTGTGCTCGCCAAGCAGCGGGGAGCGCCGCACGTCGGCGGGCGAATCGGATAGTTTGATCGGATTGCCGACGGTCAGGTATTTGCCGCGGCCGGGATGGTCGACCTCGACCACGGTGCCGGTGGCGCGCAGCGACTGCTCCTCCGCAATCTCCTTCATCGACAGGATCGGTCCGACCGGAATGTCGTGCTTGTTGCAGATTTCCATGACCTCGAACTTGGTCTTGGTCATGGTCCACTGCTCGATCGTATCGAAGATGTGGCGCAGCCGCGGCAGCCGAGCCGGCGGCGTTGCGTAATCCGGATCGGTCTTCCAGTCCGGCTTGCCGATCAGATCGCAGATCGCGCCCCAGACCGGCGCCTGGGTGATGAAATAGATATAGGCGTCGGGATCCGTCTCCCAGCCTTTGCATTTGAGAATCCAGCCCGGCTGGCCGCCACCCGAATCGTTGCCGGCGCGCGGCACGGCCTCACCGAACGGAATACCCTCGCCGTATTGGCTGTATTCGGTGAGCGGACCAGCCTTCAGCCGCTGCTGATCGCGCAGCTTGACGCGGGTAAGATTAAGCACGCCGTCCTGCATGGCGGCGAGCACTTTCTGGCCGCGGCCGGTGCGGATGCGCTGATAGAGGGCGGCGACGATGCCAAGCGCCAGGTGCAGCCCGGTGCCGGAATCGCCGATCTGGGCGCCGGTGACGAGCGGCGGCCCGTCGCGGAAGCCGGTGGTGGAGGCGGCCCCGCCCGCGCATTGCGCGATGTTCTCGTACACCTTGCAGTCCTCATAAGGGCCCGGGCCGAAGCCTTTCACCGAGGCGACGATCATGCGTGGATTGAGCTTGTGAATGTGCTCCCATGTGAGTCCCATGCGGTCGAGCGCGCCCGGCGCGAAATTTTCCACGAGCACGTCGCAATGCTTGATCAGCCGATCAAGGATTTCCTTGCCTTTTGGATGCTTGGAGTCGATCGTGATCGAGCGCTTGCTGCCGTTGAGCATCGTGAAATAAAGGCTGTCCTGGCCCTTCACGTCGCGCAATTGCGTCCGCGTGATGTCGCCGACGCCTGGCCGCTCCACCTTGATCACGTCGGCGCCCATATAGGCGAGCAATTGCGTGCAGGTCGGCCCCGATTGCACGTGCGTAAAATCGAGAATCTTCACGCCTTCGAGCGCCAGCCCGGCCTGACCCCACGGCTTGCTGCTCGGCCGCGGCAAGCCGCGGCCGTTAGCCTTGGCCGCCGGTTTCTTCACAAGCTTGACGACTTTCCTCGAAGCCGTCTTTGCTGCACCCTTGACCTTGGTCGCCCCGGTCTTGGCTTGCGCGACCTTCTTTGCCGCTTTCTTGCGCGTTGCCATCGTTCCCTCTCCTATTTCTTGCGAAGTACGCTCTGCGGATTGAGATTGCCGATACGGCCGCTCTCACTGCCGGCCGCCGGATCGATCACGGCGTTGATCAAAGTCGGCTTGCCCGAATCCATGGCGGCGTTGACGGCGCGCTTGAGCTCGTCGGGCGTCGTCGCATTGACCCCGACCCCGCCAAAGCCCTCGATCATCTTGTCGTAGCGGGCGCCCTTGACGAAGACCGTGGTGGCGGGATCGGTACCGCCGCCGCGGTTGACGTCGGTGCCGCGATAGATGCCGTCATTGTTGAAGACGACGGTACAGACCGGCAACTTGTAGCGGCAGATGGTTTCGATCTCCATGCCGGAGAAGCCGAACGCACTGTCGCCTTCGATCGCCAGCACCGGCTTGCCGGTCTCGATCGCCGCGGCGATGGCATAGCCCATGCCGATGCCCATGACCCCCCAAGTGCCGACGTCGAGCCGCTTGCGCGGCTGATACATGTCGATGACGCCGCGGGTGAGATCGAGCGCATTGGCGCCCTCGTTGACCAGAATGGCGTCCGGGCGCTCCTTGATGATGGTACGCAGCACGCCGAGCGCGCCGTGATAGTCCATCGGTGAATTGTTGTTCATCAGCCGCGGCGCCATCTTGGCAATGTTCTCGTCCTTCTTGCTCTTGACGGCATTGACCCAATCGGCCGGCGGCGCCGGCCATTGCGCGCCCATCCGCTCGAGCAGCGCCGTCACGCAAGAGCCGATATCGCCCACCAGCGGCGCGGCGATCTCGACATTGGAGTCCATTTCCTTTGGCTCGATGTCGATCTGAATGAATTTCTTCGAATAGGGCTCGCCCCACGCCTTGCCCTTGCCGTGCGAAAGCAGCCAATTGAGCCGCGCGCCGATCAGCATGACGACATCGGAGTCTTTCAGCACGGTCGAACGCGCGGCCCCGGCGCATTGCGGATGCGTGTCCGGCAAGAGCCCCTTGGCCATGCTCATCGGCAAGAACGGCGCGCCGCTCTTTTCGACGAACGCGCGGATCGCATCGTCCGCCTGTGCATAGGCCGCGCCCTTGCCGAGAATGATCAGCGGCCGCTTGGCGCCTTTGAGCACATCGAGCGCCCGCTTGACTGCCTCGGGCGAGGGAATTTGCGCCGGCGCCGGATCGATGACCCTGACCAAAGACTTTTTGCCGGCCTCGGCGTCCATAACCTGCGCAAATAGCTTTGCCGGCAGGTCGAGATAGACGCCGCCCGGCCGGCCGGAGACCGCAGCGCGGATCGCGCGCGCCACGCCGATGCCGATATCGGCCGCATGCAGCACGCGATAGGCCGCCTTGCACAAGGGCTTGGCGACGGCGAGCTGATCCATCTCCTCATAGTCGCCCTGCTGCAGGTCGACGATCTCACGCTCGGAAGAGCCCGAGATCAGAATCATCGGAAAGCAATTGGTCGTGGCATGGGCGAGCGCGGTGAGGCCGTTGAGAAAGCCCGGCGCCGAGACGGTGAGACATATCCCCGGCATCTTGGTGAGAAAGCCGGTAATGGCGGCGGCATAGCCGGCGTTCTGCTCATGCCGAAAGGAGATGACGCGGATGCCTTCGGCCTGCGCCATACGGCCGAGATCGGTGATCGGAATGCCCGGCACGTTATAGATCGTTTTGACGCCGTTAAGCTTGAGTGCCTCGATGACGAGGTGAAAGCCGTCGGTCAGTTCGCGTTCCGCTTCGCCTGCACCGGCTTCAGGTTTGGTCTTGACTGCTGCATCGGCCATGGGCGCTTCTCCCTATGGAGCTTGAGTTTCGCGCGTGACGGCGCGCATCGGATAAATTTCACAGGTGAAACCGCGCTTCGACTTGATAGCGGGATCATTGGCGGCGAAGGCGCGCGCCGCGGCCTCGTCCGCGACGGCGAGCACGCCGGCGCCGTAGGGGCCGCTCGGATCAAGCACCGGACCGAACACGATCACCTCGCCCTGGTCGAGCTTGGCCTTCCAATAGGCGGCACGTTCGGCCATTACGGCCTTCTCATCCTCGTTCATATCCATCGCGAAGCTCGGCCGCGGCGCGATCAGTTTGACGAAGAAATGCTGCATCGCGCTCGCCCCGTTAGTCCAGATAATCGGCGTATTTCTCGACATGCTCGGCCAGGCCGAGCGCATGATCGCGCACCAGCGTCTCGGCGCGCACCGTGTCCCGCGCCTCCAGCGCCTCGATGATGTGCATGTGATCGCGGATCGAGCGGTCGGCGCGGTCCTTTTCGCCGATCGTCTTTCTGCGGATCATCCGCATATGGGTGAACAGATTCTCCGCAAGATTCACGAGCACGCTGTTGCGGCTCAAGCGGATCAGCGTCTGGTGAAATTCGATATTGACTTCGGAATATTCATCGAGATGCGCGCGAATCTGCCCGTTCTCGAAAGTCGCGAACATCTTGCGCAATGATGCAATCTCTTCGGCGCTGGCATTGGCTGTGACCAGCCGCGCCGCCATGCTCTCGAGCGCCGCCCAGGCGGTGATCATCTCGATCACTTCGCGCTTGGTCTTGCGCACCACATAGATGCCGCGCCGCGGCACCGAACGGACAAAGCCCTCGCGTTCGAGCTGCGCCATAGCTTCGCGAACCGGCGTGCGGCTGATGCCAAACTCGTCGGCAAGGCTGCGTTCATCGAGCCGGATGTCGCTGCGGCTGCCGTAAATGTCCAAGCCGACGATCACCGACTTCAGCGCCGCATAGGCCTTGTTCTTGTAACTGAAGGACGTGTCGAGCGGCGCAAGCCGCGGCCGCTCGACGGCTTCACTTGTGGAAAAGCGCTCGGCACTCGACGACATGGATCACGCTCGGATCACGCTCGCAATGAAGAACGCCTCGTAACGCTCGACCGCCGGCCTGACAGCATTCCGTCGTGCTTTCAGGGCGCTCATGGTCTTGGTCAGCTGCGCTCCGGCAGCACCTTTAGCGTACTATAATACATTATGCCAGAACCGAAACGGACATTCCTGGCCTTCTAGCCTGGCTTGAGTGAGGCGAACGCCAGGGTCGCCTCGCGGCTGGTGGACCGCTCCCCGGATTGCGCTCTGCTCAACCGGGCTGGAAAGAAGGGGCGCAGGGATACCCCTCCGCCCCCATATTTCGTTCCCCAAAAGGCCGCGCTCAGCTCTGCCGCATCACCCGCGCCCGCAACGGCTTGAGCACGAACAGCGCCAGCGCCACCACGATGAAATTCATCAACGCGGTGACCACGAAGACCATGTGCCAGCTGCCGGTCGCGCCTTTGATCAAATTGGCGACCGGTACCAGGAAGGCCGACGTCCCCTTGGCGGTATAGAGCAGGCTCAAATTCACCGTGGCGAATTTCGGACCAAACGTGTCGGTGCAGGTGGATGGGAAAAGACTGAAAATCTCGCCCCAGGTGAGGAAGATCAGGGCGGCGAAGATCACAAAGCCCCAAGGCTCGTGACCGAGCGTTCCAAGGAGCCAGTACGAGATGCCGCCAAGGCCAAAGGCCAGCGCCATCGTATTCTCGCGGCCGATATTGTCTGAAACCCAGCCGAACAGCGGACGCGCGCCGCCATTGCAGATGTTATCGACGATCGCCGCAAGACTGAGCGTCGACAGGCCGAACAAGATCACGACGGTGCTGACGTTGAAGTCCTTGGCGATGGGCGCAAGCTGCGCCGTGGCCATCAGGCCGCTCGCCGAAACCATGACGAACATGATGTAGAGCAGCCAGAATACCGGGGTCATCAACACGTCCTTGGGATTATAGCTGCGCGAGGACTGTGCGACCTTTGCCGCCGGAGCGCTTGCCAGTTCGCCGGGCTCCGGAGCGCGCAGCAGCCACGCCAACACGAACACAACCGCGCCCTGGACGATGCCGAACCAGAGAAACGCACTTTGATAGCCGTAATTGTTGATCACGTACTGGATCGGAATCACGGTGAGCGCCGTACCCGCGCCGTAGCCCGCGGCTGTCAGACCAACCGCGAGGCCGCGTCGATCGGGAAACCATTTCACGGCATTGCCGACGCAGGTGGCGTAAACCGCGCCGCCTCCGGTGCCGGAAATCAGGGCACCGAGATAGAGCATTCCAAGCGACTCGGCATATGAATTGATGATCCAGCCGATCGCAACCATAGCGCCGCCGAAAGCAACAACGAGCTTTGGGCCGCGCTGCGGACCGAGCACGTCCGCGATCCAGCCCTCGATCGGCGTCAGCCATGTCTCAAGCGCGATGAAAAGCGAAAAGGCGAATTGGATCTCGGCCAGCGACCAGCCATGCGCCTTGTTGATAGGATTGACGAAAAAGGTCCATCCATATTGGAGGTTCGCGATCATGATCATGCAGATCACGCAGATCGCGAGGTAGCCCCACCGGGTGGTCCGCGTTGCTACCGAAGTTATGGTTGTCGTTGATGCGACTGACATGTTTCCGTCCCCTGGCATAATGTATTTTGCTCATTCTAAGTCCATTTGTGACGACCGCACCAGTCGATTACGCGCTTTTGCGCGCTGACGTGGCTAATCGTCGCAATCCCCGCACTCGGGCTGGTGCAGTGCAGCGAAACTGAATTGAACCGCGCGGCGTCACGCGCGTTCGCTTCCGAGGGTTCCATCGTTTTTCCGTTCGGAGCGTCACATGCCGGGACGTCATATGCCGGGAAGTGGCATGCCGGGAAGAGGTTACATTCCAGGTCGCCTCCCTTGCCGAATCTGGCTGGCGCCCGTGGCGTGTTCGGTCACTCTCCTCGTAAGTGCCGGCGCAGCGGCGCAAACCGCCGGCCCCGACGAGGCGGTCGATGCGCGCGGCGCAGTCGCACCCTCGCTTGGACTGACGCAAGCGCAAAAGAGCGCAATTTATAATGCGGTGTCGCAGCAACGAATCCGCGCTTCCACCACAAGAATTCCGCTCGCCATAGGCGCGCCGGTGCCGCCCTCCGTCCCATTGTGGGATTTGCCGGTGGACATCCTCCCCGAGCAAGTCGGCAGCGGGCATTCCGGCGCTGTTCTCCTCAAATACGCCACGGTGGAGGACGAAGTGGTGATCGTCGATCCGATCCAGATGCGCGTTGTCGATGTGATCCATCGCGACGCGCGGTCTGGCGCTGCGCCATAAGTTGCGCGTGCCGTCTCATGGAACGTCCAAAGCGTCCCGTTAAGCGTCGCGCCGCTGCGTTTTAGATATGGCGCACGCCAACAGCGAAAACACAAAGCAAAGAGCAATGTCACCGAAACCCGCGGCCAAAATCGCCGAGCAAGCCCTGGGCGCCACCGCTGATCTGCCGGAAGCGGCTTTCGCCATTACCGCATCATTGCCGGCGCGGGTGCCGCGCACGCTGAAATTCGGCGACACGTTTATCGTGCTGGACAGCCGCGGCGACATCCGCAACGACCCCGGCGGGACACTGTCGGGGGGCTCCGCCGGATTGTTTCACAAGGATACGCGCCATCTGTCGCGACTCGAACTTCTGGTCAACGGCGAGCCGCCGTTGTTGCTTGGCTCGACGCTGCGCGACGATAATTCCGCTTTCTTCATCGATCTGACCAATCCGGATTTGATGGACGGCCAGCGCCTGATCCTGGAAAAGGACCAAGTCCACATTCTGCGTACCATGTTTGTGTGGCGCGATACGGCCCATCAGCGGCTTGGCATTCACAATTACGGCGATCACCCGATTGCACTGCGGCTTTCCATACTGTTCGACAACGATTTCGCCGATCTGTTCGAAGTGCGCGGCACGCATCGCGACCGACGCGGCACCGCCAGCGCCGAACTGCAGGGCAACGACCGCGTGCTGCTCGCCTATCGCGGCCTCGACGACAAAGTGCGGCGCACGGCACTGGCGTTCGACCCGCCGCCCGAACGGCTGACAACCGGCGCCGCCGTCTATCAGCTCGCGCTGGCGCCGGGCGAGTCAAAGCCGCTGTTCCTCACCGCGAGCTGCGAGCAAACCGAAGCGCGGCCCTTGCCGTTTCTGCGCGGCATGATCGCCGCACGTCGCGCCATGCGCGAGCAGACGCGCGAGCGCACCTCAGTGCAAACATCAAATGATCGTTTCAACGAGATCTTATGCCGCTCCGCCGCCGATCTCGCGATGCTGATGACCGACACACCGCAGGGGCGCTACCCTTATGCCGGCATCCCCTGGTTCTCGACCACGTTCGGGCGCGACGGATTGATCACCGCACTGCAGATGCTGTGGTGGTCGCCCGACGTAGCACGCGGCGTGCTGCGGCGGCTTGCCTTTTACCAGGCCAAGACCAAGGATCCGCTCGCCGACGCCGAGCCCGGCAAGATCCTCCATGAGATGCGCGGCGGCGAAATGGCGGCACTACGCGAAGTGCCGTTCGGACTTTATTACGGCAGCGTCGATTCGACGCCGCTCTTTGTCCTGCTCGCCGGCCTTTACGCGGAACGCACCGGCGACACCGATACGATACTTGAGCTGTGGCCGGCGATCGAAGCGGCTTTGGGCTGGATCGACGGTCCGGGCGATCCGGACGGGGACGGCTTTGTCGAATATCTGCGCGCCACCGAGCAGGGCCTCGCCAATCAAGGCTGGAAGGATTCGCATGACGCGATCTTCCACGCCGACGGCAAGCTGGCCGAAGGTGCCATCGCGCTTGTCGAAGTGCAGGCCTATGTCTATGCCGCCAAATGCATGGTCGCGCGCTGCGCGCGCCGTCTCGGACGCGGCGCCTTTGCGGACAAGCTCGAAGTGGAAGCGCAACGTCTCGCCGAGCGGTTCGAGGACGCGTTCTGGTGTCCGGATATCGGCACCTATGCCTTGGCGCTTGACGGCGAAAAGCGACCGTGCCGGGTGCGCACCTCGAATGCGGCGCAAGTGCTGTTTACCGGAATCGCCAGCCCCGAACACGCTGCTTCCATTGCCAAGGCCTTGCTGCAGCCGAGCTTCTTTTCCGGCTGGGGCGTCCGCACGGTGGCGCAGGAAGCGCCACGCTTTAATCCAATGTCGTATCACAATGGATCGATCTGGCCGCATGACAATGCGCTGATCGCCTTGGGCCTTTCGCGCTATGGCTACAAGCAGGCGGTCGAGATGCTGTTCGCCGGATTGTTCAGCGCCGCGACCTATATGGATCAGCGCCGGCTGCCGGAACTCTTCTGCGGCTTTCAACGCAAGCGCGGCCATGGTCCCACGCTCTATCCGGTCGCCTGCTCGCCGCAGGCTTGGGCGAGCGCAACGCCGTTCACCCTGCTGGAAGCGTCGCTCGGCCTCGAATTCGATCCGTTCAAGGGCGAGATCCGGCTGCGCAATCCACGCCTGCCGGCATTTCTCGACGAGGTCACGCTGCGCGATCTGCGGCTGTCGTCCTCAAGCGTCGATCTGCGCGTCCGCCGTCATGGCGACAGCGTTTCCCTCGACACGCCGCGCATCAGCGGCGATATCAGGGTCTCGATCGTTTTTTCCTCCTGAGATCGGGACCGGTCCGCGGGTTCCGGCCTTTGCTTCTGCGAATCGAGGTTTTGAGCAATCAAGCCTCACGGGAACCAGCGGGAACCCGCACGGCTTAGTGGACTGAAGTTCCACAACATGGATGTAAGAATGCGTATCAAAAAGCGATGCGGACGAGCTGCCGCAGCACTTGCGGGCTTCATTATTCTGTGCGCGATCTCGCGCTGGGCGTCGGATGAAGGCTTGGCAGACGATGCCAAGCCACCGGCGCAGCGGCAGCCGTTGCCGGGAAATGCGATGCCGGCGCAGCAGCAGCCGGCTCAGCCGCCGGCCGCGCAACAGCCGGCTGCGGCATCCCCGAGCGAGGCTCAGCCGCCCGCCGCCATGACCGTGCTGAACACCCATGACGTTCAGGGCGTGCTCGGCCGTGAAGTTCTGAGCGCGACCAACGAGAATATGGGCCGCATTGTCGATGTTCTGGTCGACCGCACCGGCCAGGTGCGGGCCGCTATCATCGATTTCGGCGGGTTCCTCGGCGTCGGCAGCCGCAAAATCGCCGTCGACTGGAGCGCATTGCATTTTCCCCAGCCGGGTCAACCTGACGCCAAGATCACGCTGGATTTAACGCGCGATCAGGTCAAAGCCGCGCCCGAATATCAGGACGGCAAGCCGGTGACTGTCCTCGGCGCGCTCGGCAAGCTCGAGCCACTGCCATTCGAGTAGCGCACGGTCAGAAAAGTACCAAGCGGGAGAGACACGCTGGCCGGACATCTCTCACGGCGCTTTAGCAACAGGCCGGATCCGCATGACGCGGCCGCGCCTGCCGCTACGCCGGCCCCCCCGCCCGACCAGGCTCCCCAGCCGGATGGGCCTGAGCCGCCGGTGCGTCCGTCAAAGCGCACGCTCCGCGGGCTCGACTGGTTCGTCTTCTTTGTTGCCGATGTCCAAACCGGCTTCGGTCCCTTTGTATCGGTCTATCTCACCGCGCAACGATGGACGCAGGTCGATATCGGCCTCATTCAGTCGGCGGCCGGTTTCGTCTCGCTGATCGGACAGATGCCGGGCGGCGCATTGGTCGATGCCGCCAAGTCCGAGCGTTTCGTCGCCGGCATCGCCATCGCCGCAATCTGCGTCAGCGCCTTGACCTATGCCGCGCTGCCGATCTTTCCGATGGTGCTGGCGGGCTCGATCATGCATGCGCTCGCAAGCTGCGTGCTCGGGCCTGCCATTGTTGCCATCAGTCTCGGCCTGGTTGGCCCCGCCGCGATTGGCGGGCGATTGGGACGTAATGCGCGCTTCGCCTCGATTGGCAACGGCCTGGCGGCGGCAGCGATGGGCGCCTGCGGCTATTTCCTCTCCGCCCGCGCCGTATTCATCGTCACCGTGCTGCTGCTCATTCCGGCGCTCATAGCGCTGCGCGAAATATCCAATGCTGAAATCGACGCCGAGCGCGCGCACGGCGCCAAGCCGCGGCGGCCGCGCATCAAGCCGCCGATCAGGCCCGGCGAGTTGATGCAAAACAAGCCGCTTCTGATCTTCGCCGCCTGCCTCTTGCTGTTTCATCTTGCCAATTCCGCCATGCTCCCGCTGGTCGGCAGCGTGGTCACCATGCGTTCGAGCCAATGGGCAACCATCATCATTGCCGGCTGCATCGTTGTGCCGCAGCTGATCGTGGCCGCGCTGTCGCCCTGGGTCGGCATGCAAGCGCAGGTGTGGGGCCGCCGGCCGCTGCTCCTGATCGGCTTTGCCGCACTGCCGATCCGCGGGCTGCTGTTTGCCGTCGTGTCCAATCCTTACCTTCTTCTTTGCGTGCAGATTCTCGACGGCATTACTGCCGCCGTTTTCGCCGTCATGGTGCCGCTCGTGGTCGCCGATCTCACGCGCGGCACCGGACGCTTTAATCTCGGACAGGGCATTTTGGGCACGGCGACCGGCATCGGCGCGTCGCTGTCGGCGACGCTCGCCGGCTACCTCACCGACCATTTCGGCGGCTCGGTCGCGTTCGCCGCGCTTGCCGCCATTGCCGCGACCGGCTTCACGATCGTCTTGCTGAGGATGCCGGAGACCCGGCCGGACAAGGAAACGGAGGAAAGCGAATCATAAAGCGCATCCGTTGCGGGCAGCCGACGGAGTCGGCGCGAAACGCGCGGCCCGATGGATAACGGGCCGCCCGACCATGCGATCCACGGCCCCTTGCACGGCGCTGCACCGCTTCTGCCGCAACGACGACGCGTCTACAGTGCCGGCGCATCCTCGGCGACCAGCCGCAGCTGCGGCGCGACTGCGGCCGACAGGCTGCGATAGACGGCAAGATAATCCTGCGCCATGCGCCGCGCCGTAAAGCGCTCTTCGAAACGCTGCCGGATCTTTTCGCGCGACAATTGACCGAGCCGATCGACGGCGCCGATGGCGCCTTCATCATCCTCGACGACGAAGCCGGTGAGGCCATCCTCGATGATCTCCGGCACCGAGCCGCGATTATAGGCGATCACCGGCGTGCCGCAGGCCAGCGCCTCGATCATCACCAGCCCGAACGGCTCGGGCCAATCAATCGGCACCAGCAGCACGATGGCCCCGCTCAAGAAATCCGCTTTTTCCTTGTCGGTGATCTCGCCGATATATTCAACCACTCTGCTCGCGCGGATCATCGGCTCGATCTGTTCCTCGTAATATTCGCGGTCGGCACGATCGACCTTGGCGGCGATCTTGAGTGGCGCGCCGAAATGCTCGGCGATGCGGATAGCGCGATCGACGCGCTTTTCCGGCGCGATACGACCGAGAAAGGCGAAATAGGACGGCCTCACCGGCTTGGGCACCAACAGGCGGTCCGGTATGCCGTGATGCACAGTGCGCACCCAATTCGCCTGCGGCAGCGGCCGTCGCTGCGCATTGGAAATCGACACGACCGGCAGCGAAGCGAAAGTATCGAAGACCGGCTGATGCTCGGGCAGATCGAGCCGGCCGTGCAGCGTGGTCACAAACGGCGTCGCCTGCCGCGAGAACAGCGAGAACGGGTAATAGTCGAGATGGCAGTGCAGAAAGTCGAAGTCGCCGGCGCGCCGGTAGACGCGCTCAAGCATCATCATATGCAGCGCGTTGGGGTCGCGCACCGAGCCGTCGAGCCGCAGCGCCCGCGGCCACATCGGCTCGAGCTTGGCGGACGTTGTTGAATCGCCGCTTGCAAACAGCGTTACCTCGTGACCAAGCGCGATCAGCTCCTCGGTGAGCCACGACACAACGCGCTCGGTGCCGCCATAGAGCCTGGGCGGAATGGCTTCGGTTAACGGCGCAACTTGAGCGATATGCATTGAATATGCCCTTCTTGAAGTGTGAGTTCCTTCACCCCGGGATTCCGACAACGTCGTAGCTGCGAAATATTTCGGATTATGGACGGAACTTAATTTTTTGCTGCCGACGGAACTTTGCACGGCGCGGCGCGTCTACCCTGACACGCGGAAATGCAGTTAAGGCGGGCCCTTCGCCGGGTACCGAACATAAAACCGCGCCGCGGCCACAGCTCGCGCCCGCAAAAATGCATGGGAACGGGACGGGTTCCTGCTCGTTCAGTTTGCTGGCGGTCCCTGAAACGATCGTGGGGAGGCCCCGCAGCATTCATAAGCGGAGATGAAAACGCGCATGGCCGATCTTTGCGATTATGCCTCTCGTCCCCTTGCCTTCATCCTCCGCTATATCCGGCGCCGCCCGATCTCACATGCGGCCATTCTTATTGCGGTACTGGGCGCGGTCACGTGCTCGGTGGGAACGCAATATGGCGTCAAATTCCTGGTCGACACCCTGGCCAAAGATCTGGACAGCCGCATATGGCTGGCCTTTGCACTGCTCGGCTCGCTGATTGCCGCCGACAACCTGTTGTGGCGCGTAGCGAGCTGGATCGCCAATTACGCGTTCGTCGGCGTCACCGGCGACCTGCGGCGCGATCTGTTCCGCCATCTGATGGGACATTCGCCCGGCTATTTCGCCGACCGGCTGCCCGGCATGTTGACGAGCCGCGTCACCGCGACCTCCAATGCCGTGTTCACCGCCGAGAACATGTTCATCTGGAACGTGCTGCCGCCCTGCGTCGCGACGCTCGCGGCCATCGCGCTCGTTGCCACGATCAGCCTGCCGATGTCGGGCGCGCTCGCGCTGGTCGCCGGCATCATGGTGTTCCTGATGTTCAGGCTCGCGGCCGCCGGCCGGCCGCTGCATCATGATTTCGCGGCCAAGGCCGCGGCAGTTGACGGCGAGATGGTCGATGTCGTCACCAATATGCCGCTGGTGCGCGCTTTCGGCGGCTTCCTGCGCGAGCATCATCGCTTTGATGCGACCGTCGACCGCGAGATGGAAGCGCGCCGCAAAAGCCTGTTCTACCTGGAAAAGCTACGCATCTTTCATGCCATCGTGACCGTCACCCTGGCGCTCGGCCTGCTCGGCTGGGCGATCATGCTGTGGCAGCAGGGCGCCGCCACGACGGGCGACGTGGTTCTGGCCTGCACGCTTGCCATTTCCGTGCTGAGCGCGACGCGCGATCTCGCCGTCGCGCTGGTCGATATCACGCAGCATATCGCGCGCCTCTCGGAGGCCGTCGCGACGCTGCTCGTTCCGCACGAACTGCTCGATCATCCCGAGGCGGAGCCGCTTGTTCGCCGCGGCGCAAGCGTGAAGTTCGAGCATGTCGATTTCCGCTACGCCGACGGCCGGCAGATTTTCAAAAATTTCAATCTAAGCTTCAGGCCTGGCGAGCGCGTCGGGCTGGTCGGCCATTCCGGTGGCGGCAAGTCGACGCTGTTTGCGCTGCTGCAGCGCTTTTACGATGTGCAGGCGGGCCGCATTCTGATCGACGGCCAGGATATTGCGCTGGTGACGCAAGAGAGCCTGCGCGAGGCCATCGGCGTCGTGCCGCAGGACATTTCGATGTTCCACCGCTCGGTCATGGAGAACATCCGCTATGGCCGGCCGGAGGCGACCGATGACGAAGTGCTCGAGGCGGCGATCGCCGCGCGTTGCGATTTCATCGAGGACCTGCCGCAAGGAATGCGCACCGTTGTCGGTGAGCGCGGCGTGAAACTGTCCGGCGGCCAGCGCCAGCGGATCGCGATTGCGCGCGCCTTCCTCAAAGACGCGCCGCTCCTTTTGCTTGATGAGGCGACGTCGTCGCTCGACAGCGAGTCCGAGGAGGCGATCCGTGAGGCCCTGAGCCGGCTGATGAATGGCCGCACCGTGATTGCGATCGCGCATCGCCTCTCCACCGTACGCAATTTCGACCGCATCGTCGTGCTGCAGACCGGCGAAGTGGTCCAGGACGGCCCGCCGGATCTGTTGATGCGCCGCGAAGGGGTCTACCGGCAGCTCGTGCAGCGCGAGATGGATCGGCTGGCGCAGCAGGCGGCGTAACGCCGGTGCATTGCTGCGACCTCGATCGACATTCGACAGGAAACGGCCCTAGGTGCTGACCGCACCGGGCCCAGATCGGTCAGGACCCGCGACCGGCAAATCATTCCTTCATAGACTCAAAGATTGTCACAAGCCTTAATAACGTGTCGTGAGATCGACGAGCCATTGCGGCGAGCGGTCAACCGCGATTGTCTCGATGCGCTTGTCGAAACCGCTGAGCACAAGAATCCCGACCGCCACCAGAACGGCGGCGAAGACAGCCTTGGCAAGCGCTCCGCCAAACATCAGACGCGGGCGCCAATGCAAGAGCGCTTCGCGCGACAGCAACCCAAGTGTGGCAAGCGGAATAGCCGCGCCCAGTCCGAACGCCAGCATGACGGCCGTCACCGCGCCCAGATCGCGACCTTGCGCGGCGAGCACCGAGGCAGCGCCGAGCGTCGGGCCGACGCAGGGGCTCCACATCACACCGAGCAGCATACCGAGGCCGAGCCGACCGCCAAGGCCGCTTTTGCGCGCGCCGCGAAAATGGCGGTCGCTCCAATTCGCAAGCGGCGCGCAGGCAAGCGCCAGCCGCTGTTGCCAGCGCGGCACCAGCAAAATCGTTCCGATAGCAAGCATCAATATCGCTGCAGAATTGCGGAAAACATCCGCATCGAGCCCGATCGCATAACCGGCAGTCGCGATGAACAGCCCGAGCGCAACAAACGATGTGGCGAGACCTGCGGCCATCGCAACGGGCCCGAAGCGGTGCCCCGACGCGGCGGCGCCGAGGACCACAGGAAGGATCGGCAGCACGCAGGGCGACAGGATCGACAGTACGCCCGCGACGAACGCAAGAGCCGTTGTACCGACGCCCATTTCCGGTTCAGAGCGTCTTGTTCAACAGCGCCGCGATCGAAGACGCGCCAGTTTCGCCGACCGAGCGGCCGGTTTCCGTGCCTCCCTTGAATGCGATCAAGGTCGATTGCATACGCGCGCCAAAAAATTTCACGGCATCTTTTTGATTGTCGAAGTCAACGACAAAATAGACAAGATTCTTGAATTTCGGTGCGGCCATCAGTTCGCTCAGGATCGGCTTCTGTGCCTTGCAGGTCGGACACCACGAGGCGTGAATGGCGACCAGAATCGGCTTGCCGGCCTTCTGCGCCGCGGCAAAGGCATCGGGAGTATAGCTCATGGTCTCGGCGGCGAAGGCTGGCGTAGCAAGAGCCGCGCCCCCGGCGATCGCTGCGAACAAGATCACGGAACGGCGTGAAATCATGGCGGGGTTCCTCCTGTCTGGCGGGTTGCTGGAGCATTTTCCGGAAAAATGGGTACCGGTTTTCCGTAAGAAAATGCGCCAAAAGATGGAGCGTCTTCCGATTCCGTCGAATCGGAAAACGCTCCAGTCTTAGACCTGCGGCGCTGGCGGCGCTCCTCACGACCTGGTCCATAAGAATCACATTCCAGTCATTGCGGCGCCGCCTGCGAGCGAGTCGGAAATTGCCGGATGAGATGGTCGAGCGAGACTGTGCCGGCGCCGCGGCACAGCAGCACCAGCAACATCGCGACCCACTGGACATGCGTCGGCCAAGCCTGCGGATAGACGAAAATCTCGATTACGGCCGTCATGCCAAGGAGGACCAGTGCCGCAAGCCGGGTGAGCAATCCGAGGACGAGCAGCACAGGCGTGGTCACCTCGATGGCGAGCGCGAAATTGGCGGCCAGCGCCGGCTGCAGCAGCGGAACGTGATACTCGTCGGCGAATAGTGCAAGCGTCGCATCCCTTGTTTGGACGATCGATGCTCACCTGGATCGCCTGGCGCCTGATGCCCCGCCACGGCGCCTTCTCCCCGCGCTGAAACGTGGACGGCGGGCAACAATTTGCTCCAAGCGAGCCGCCGCATCAATTTGGAATTATTATGGGTTTAAATCATAGTTGTTGACAGCTTCGCCGCTGCGACGTTTAAAAATGCGACGCATCGGCGAGGGATCACGGTTCACAGCATGCCGGACAATTCGAGCAGGAGCGATCCGACCGCGGTGGCGCAACCGATCGGCAGATCACCGCGAATGATTTCGAGCCGGGAGCTGTTCGGCGACGACAAGCTGCTGATCATTCGCCACGACAAAGATGACTATCGGCTTCAGGTCACAGCAACAGGCAAACTCATTCTCACCAAATAGCGAACGGACGGCGTAACGGGTCGCACCGATCAGCCGCATTAGTCACCGCATACGATCAGTTCAGCCAGCCACTCTTGCCTCCGGGCATCGACAGCCAGCCAGCAAACAGCGCCTACCGCGGCGCAAGGGGGAAGGCTGGCAATGCACAGCGGATTACTTGGTAAGAGCGCGCCCTCGCACGCGCGCGCGTGTTTTTTTGTCCTGGCGCTCGGCGCCTCCGCACTGGCGTTCGGTGCGCAGGCAAAAGCCGAAGAAGCGATGTTCGGCTATGTCTACACCACCGACTTGCTGCCGCAGGGCGGCAAGGAGGTCGAGCAATGGATGACCTGGCGTCATCAGAAGATCGGCGGCCAGTACGATCAGATCGAAAACCGCACCGAATTCGAATATGGCCTGACCGACCGGCTGCAGCTCGGCCTCTACGCCAACTACAACTGGACGCAAGCCTTTCACAACGGTCCGTTCGGCGCCACCACGCCCCCGGAGCAATTTTCCGATTTTTCGGTCGGTCCCGACGACCGCTTCAATGCCGCGCGTTTCGTCGGCATTTCCGGCGAGGCGATCTATCGCGTGCTCAGTCCCTACACCGATGCGTTCGGACTCGCGCTCTATACCGAGCCGACCATCGGCCAAAACTTCCGCGAGATCGAAAGTCGGATCATCTTTCAGAAAAACTTTTTCGATGATCTGCTGACGCTTGCCTTCAATTTCACTTATGCGCCGGAATGGCGCCATCTCTTGAACGACGACGGCGTCGCAGCGAGCTGGCAGGAGGAGACCGACGTCAATCTCGGCTTCGCCGCTTCCTACCGCTTCATTGAAAATTGGTCGGCTGGCGTCGAATTTCTCAACGAGCGCGAATTCAACAGCTTCGCGCTCAACCACGAGTCCAACAGCGGGTACTATCTCGGTCCGGTCATTCACTATGGCGGCGAGCGCCTGTTCGTGACCGCGACCGCGCTGTGGCAAGTGCCGTGGGCGGGTGCGCATACCGATACAGTGCCCGGCGCGCTGGTCGGCGGCTATATCCTGGACAATGACTTCGAGAAATTCCGGCTGCGAATCAAGCTCGGCTACACGTTCTGAAAGGTACGATGACAATGAAGGTGCATTACTGGGCTTTGCTTCCGCTCGCCGCGGTTTCCACCGCCGCGCATGGCGCAACCTATCTCACCCTCGAACAGGCGCAGCGCGCGATTTTTCCCGGCGCCTCCTTCACCGCGACCGGCCAGCCAGGCGTGTGGCGAGCGTCGACCGGCGGCACTTTCATCACCGACAGGGTTGTCGGCAAGCATCAATACATTACCTATGCGATCGGAATCACGGCCAATGGCGCCGTGAAGCAGATCGAGATCATGGAATATGGCGAGTCCTATGGCTACGAAGTCCGCAATGCCGACTGGCGCGCGCAGTTCGTCGGCAAGACAGCGAACTCGCCGCTCCAGTTGAACGTCGATATCAAGAACATTTCCGGCGCGACACTCTCGGCGAAGCACATTACCGACGGCGTCAAGCGCCTCCTGCAACGATATGGCCGAGGGTGAGAGCGTGCGCCAACAGCGGGATAAGCAAGCCCGCGTGAACGCGCTCGGCCTCGTCGCTTTTGCGCCGCAAGAACCGAATGCACGAACCGCATCGCGCAGCGCGCATAAAGCTCAGCGACCGGCTGCGACGGGTCCGACTTCGACCGCCAGGGTGGCGCGGTCCGGCCCCAGATATGGGCGGGGATGCGCTTGCGGCCTTCGCAATAGACGCTCGGATTGTCGAATCTGCGCTCGGCCGGCCATCGCGGCGCAGGCGTCCAGATACTCGCATTGCCTGCACGCCTCGCACGGATTGCTGCGCGACCAATGGCGGCTCGCCGCCGTGAGACACCAGCGGGAAAGAGGCAGATTGAATTCGTGAATATGCGCTTCGAGGCGAAGGCAGAATGCCTCCTCGGCCTGATTTCTTGCACTGCAGCATTCGCCTTGAAATTCGCCCGAATCAATGCGATCTAAAGCCTGTCCGACAAGGCCAGGCGGGAGAGACTGGCACCGCCGTTGTCGTGCTTTTCCTGGCGATGTCAGCGCCGACGGAGCAACCGCCCCGGAAACTCTCAGGCACCAGGACCGCTTGGCTGGACAATCTGGAGAGAGACGTCGCACGGCGTCCACCGAAGGGGACATCTGCGCCGTAAAGGTCGCAGGTTAAGCTCTCAGGTACCGCAACAGATGGGGACCATTGGTCGGCCTTTGCGCCGATCCGGTCCATCTCTGACAGCGGGAGGCCCTTCGTGGCACACATCGCCGTTATCGGCGCCGGGATCACCGGCATCACCACCGCTTACAATCTGATCACGCGCGGGCACACCGTCACGGTGTTCGAGCGCCATCGCTATGCGGCGATGGAGACATCCTTCGCCAATGGCGGCCAGCTGTCCGCCAGCAATGCGGAGGTCTGGAATCAACTCGCAACAATCGCCAAAGGCATCAAATGGCTGCTCAAGAGCGACGCGCCGCTGCTTTTGAACCTCAAGCCGAGCTGGCACAAATATTCCTGGCTTGCCGAATTCGCGGCCCAGATACCGCATTACCGCCGCAACACGATTGCGACGGTGCGGCTTGCGCTCGAGGCGCGGCGCGCATTGCTGGCGATCGCCGAGCGCGAAAACATCGCCTTCGATCTGGAACGGCGCGGCATCCTGCACATCTACCGTGATCGCAAGAGCTTCGAGCACGCCAGCCGCGTCAATGTGTTGCTGCGGCAAGGCGGCCTCGAGCGCCACGCGGTCGATAGCAAAGAAATCAAGGCTATCGAGCCGGCGATTCACGGCGATTATTACGGCGGCTTCTACACGCCCTCGGACATGACCGGCGATATCCACAAGTTTACGACCGCGCTTGCCGATGTCTGCGTGCGGCGTGGCGCGCGCCTCCGCTGTGACGCGATCGTCGAGCGCCTCGCCGCATCCGCGCGCGGCGTGCGGGTGAGGTGGCGGGCGGCAAGCGGTTTTGGCGCGCCACAGGAAAGCGCGGCCGATGCGGTGGTGATCTGCGCCGGCGTGGCGAGCCGCCACTTCGCGGCGATGCTGGGCGACCGGGTCAATATCTATCCGGTGAAGGGCTATTCGATCACCGTCACACTTGAGGATTCGCGCAGCCGCGCCGCCGCGCCTTGGGTCAGCCTGCTCGATGACGAGGCCAAGATCGTCACCAGCCGCTTGGGTGCCGATCGCTTGCGTGTGGCCGGCACGGCCGAGTTCAACGGCTTCAATTATGACATTCGTGACGATCGCGTGCGCCCGCTGATGCGCTGGACGCGGCAGCTATTCCCGGATATCGCGACCGAGCGGGTGGTGCCGTGGGCGGGATTACGGCCGATGCTGCCGAATATGTTGCCACGGGTCGGTCGCGGGCGCCGCGCGCGCGTCTTCTACAATACCGGGCACGGGCATCTGGGCTGGACGCTCGCGGCGGCGACGGCCGGCATGATCGGGGACATTATCGATGCGTCGCTGCGGCCGGATGGGCTATGCCCCCGCCTCGCCACGCCGGCGGCAACGGCGGCCGGCGGAAGAGGCTGACGCGAGAGCGGCAGAAGCAGGAGTACTGCTGCGGATCACCGCGAAGCGATTGTGCCCGCAATCGTCCTACCGCATCGGCGCGGCGGTCTCCGGCGCGTAATTGTAAACCGGCGCGCCGGTCGCGGCGCGAGGCGCAAATCCGCGTCGCTCCGCCACCCAGGTGCCGGCGCAAAAGCCGCTTGTGCCTTGACCTCTCCACACCCCGCTGCCGCGGTTGCCCTGGAGCCGGCCGATGCCGGAAGCCCATTGACCGCCGGCCTGCACGTCCACGCGCACGGAACCCGCTTCGCTGACGCGTCCATTCACCGCTGCCGGGGTGCCGCCGGGACTTATGACGCGGCCGTCAATGATTTCGGCACCGTAGCGCACAGCGGGTTCACAGGCTCCGCGGCGGGTCATGATGAGAACGCTCCAGTCGCCGTCATAGGGGGTGCGGGCCAAGGCCGGCCCGTCGACCAACAGGCCGGTCAGAACCACGGCAACGGCGGGCGCGCAAGCGCGCAACGGAGAGCGGAACCGAGGCTTTATCGTGTTCGGCCGGGCAGCGTTGGATTCGATGATAGGCTTCAACATGATCGTCCCTTCGTCAGGTGAACCGCCGGCGCGCCTGCGAACCGTCCCTCGCATTGCAACAGCCGTCATCCTTGGTCGTTGAGAAGGCGGCGTGCCGCAGCGCCGGACAAGCTGCAACGCATACGAAACCGCGCAGTCAGGCATCGGTTCCTGCCCATTGCGCGAGGCTGCGCAGCGACGGCGGCTTCCGGGGCCCTGCACGGTTTGAACTCGAAGAGCAACATAAGGGCGCTCATCGATTGGGGCGCGGCACGTCCTCGGCCTGCTGACATGCTTACGCCATGTTGCGGCTGCGGCGCTTCGCCCCGACCTCGAAGACGGTTAGAAAATCTCCTTGAACGGCTCGGAGCTCAGAGCGCTCAATTCGGAGCGGAGCTTGGAGGCACGCGCCGAGCCGAACGCTCGTTCGAAACGGTCTTGCGCCTTTCGCCACAGCTGCATGGCTTCCTTGAATTTGGCGATTCCGGCAGGCGTAAGCGTGACACGCCTGGCGCGGCGGTCTTTTTCGTCGACGCGAAGCCGGACCAAGCGATCGCGAACCAGCGGTTCAAGGGAATGGCGCGTCGCCGACAGGTCCATGATCAGGCTATCGGCGAGGTCCGCCATGGTCGGACAGCCGAGATCGTATATTTGCGCGAGTAAGATGTACTGGGTCGCCCTCAGGCCGCTCGGCTGCAGAGCCGCGTCGTAAAGCCTGCCAAGACGTCGGGCTGCTTTGCGAAGCGCGGCGTTGTTGCAGTGATTCAGCAGGTCTGTGCCGGCAAGTCTTTCCGGCGCCGAACCCCGCTTTCGTACCACCGATCTGGCGTTCATTCGGCAGATATAGCGATCCGCGGAATCGCGCGAAAGCACTGGCATATGCCGGCACTGAGCGCCATGAGCGATCGGTGGACGCGTCGCGTTGATGGGATCGACTGCACTGCCTTTACCTTTCACAACGGGCAAGTCCGGATCGTTCGCAGCGGCGGCAAGTCGGGGCGCCGCTTTGACCACCTGCTGCGAGCGTTTGTCACGTTTCCGTGATCTTCACATGAAAAATGAGTATATGCGCACAATATGCCGGCATATGCCATTAACTCGGAGTCGCTTCCATGAATGAGACGCCGACAGCCCTTGAGCGACCGCAGGATGACAAGACCGGCACGCTGGAGACAGCGCCTACCCGTTACATCGAGGGCAATGGGACTCGCTTTGCCTATCGCCGACTGGGCCCCTCGACCGGGACAGCGCTGGTTCTGTTGCAACATTTCTCGGGCAACATCGATGCCTGGGATCCCGCCCTAGTGAACGCCTTGGCTGTCGATCGCCCAGTGATCGCGTTCGACAATGCCGGGGTCGGGCGCTCGACCGGTCAAACGCCCGACAATGTTGCAGCAATGGCGCGCGACGCAATCACGTTCATCAACCGGCTCGGCCTTTCCGAAGTCGACCTGCTGGGCTTTTCCCTCGGCGGGTTTATCGCCCAGCAAATGGCTGCCGAGCACGGCCGACTGGTCCGAAAGCTAATTCTTGTCGGCACGGCGCCGAAAGGCGGAGAGGAACATCTGTTGGCAAGTCTGCAGGATGCATTTTCTCACACCGAGGCGCCGGATCCCCGCCTGCCGCTTTTCTTCACAAGATCGTCCGCCAGCCAATCGGCCGGTCTCGCATTTCTCAGGCGGGTGAAGGCCCGCACGGAGGACCGGGACACCGAAAACGGCCAAGCCGTGACCGATCCTCAGGCCAAGGCGCTGATTGCGTGGTGCGCCACGCCCGATCCTGAGAACGTCATGTTGCGCGGTATCACGCAGCCCGCTCTCGTGGTCAGCGGCAGCCACGATACCATGCTGCCGGCGGACAATGCCTACGCAATGTTCAGGGCCATGAGCAACGCTCAGCTGATTCTCTATCCCGACTCCGGCCACGGTGCGCTGTTTCAGCACCACAAGCTTTTCGTCAATCACGTCCGGACATTCCTCGACGCATAGCGCACGGCGACGGCGCAGCGGGTACCGTAGCGCGGGCGCATGATCATTCTCCGCTCAAATAGGCACTCTCGGATTGAGCCTCGCGCGTGATCCGCTCGCGGTGGATGGCCGGGCCTTGAAGCATTGGCAACTATTGCCAAGGTCGCTATGTTTCGTGGGAGCGAGCGAGAATGGCCTCATGCCGACCCGCAATATCAACCTCACGCCCGAGCAGGACGCCTTCATCGACGACATGCTCAAGAAGGGCGAATACGCCAACGCCAGCGAAGCCGTGCGCGACGCGATCCGCGCGCTGCAACAGCGCCGCGCATTGGACGCGCTCAAGCGCGAGCGCCTGCGCCGCAGCATCGACGCCGGCATCGCCGACCTCGAACGCGGCGACTACGAGGACGTCGATGACGCCGACCTTGAAGCTTGGCTCGATCGCCTTGTCGAAACGCGCTGACCGTCCATGGCGCGCTACCGGCTCACAAGGTCGGCACGGCGCGATATCGATTCCATTTTGCGCACGAGCGAGGGAAGACATGGCCGCGAGGCGCGGTTGCGATACGCCGCGCTCCTTCTCGCCGCGATGCGCCGCATCGACGAGGACCCGCAGGGGCGCTCGACCTTGGACCGCAGCGAGCTGCGGCCCGGCATCCGCAGTTTTCACGTCCGCCACAGCCGCGGAGAAAGCCGCGAGGCGCCGGTGGCAAACCCGGTGCACGTGATCTTCTATCGCGCGGTGCGGCCGGGCCTCGTGGAGATCGTGCGCGTGCTGCATGATCGGATGGAGCCGGGAAGGCATGTCGGCACAGATCGGCAAGGCGAAGGATAGGGCTCGGATCGGCCAATGCGAATCGATGAAAAGCGCCTTGCGGAAATTGTCGGCGAATTGGCCACCAAGCCGGGGCACGACAAGGTCAAGGCGTCCATTCAGGAACTCCTGGTCGATGGTCTTGGCGCCGAACGCGGGCACGTTTCGTTCGAGCAGCGTGTCCCCGAAGCGCAAGGCCGAATCGATGCCATCCTTGGTCGCACCGCTTTCGAGGTGAAATCCGATCTCGCGCGCGAACTCGGCGACGCCGAAGAACAATTGTCGCGGTACCTGCCGGAGCGCGAAAAAGCGACCCGAAGCCGCTTCGTCGGCATTGCCACGGACGGTCTGGACTGGCGCGCCTACGAGTGGCGCGACGGAGCGCTCAATCTTCTGCGCGCGTTCCGCACCGATGCCGCAAAGCCTGAAACCTTGCTTGCATGGCTTGACGGCGCGGCCGCGATTCGTGCCGAGCTTCCGACCGACGCGCTCACGCTGAAAAACGAGCTCGGCCCCGACAGCGTGGCCTACCGCCGCGCCGAGGCGGACTTGCGCGCGCTGTGGGCAAAGCTCGGCACGAAGCCATCCGTCGTCCTCAAGCGGCGATTGTGGCAACAGCTCCTTCGGCTCGTTTACGGCCGCGACATTGAGAACGAAACGCTCTGGTTGCAGCACACCTATCTGGTCATTGTCGCCAAGACTATCGCCGCGCGGGTGGTCGGCTTCGACGTGGACGACCCGGCCGATTTGCTGTCGGGGCGGCGCTTCGTCGCCATGGGCGTGCTCGGCGCGGTCGAAAGCGATTTCTTCGATTGGGTCCTCGACGATCCGGCGGGCCGCGACTTGATCGTGCGGCTTGCGCGGCACACCGCGCGTTTCCGGCTGCACGACGTCGAGATCGACGTGCTCAAGCTTCTCTATGAGGGGTTGATCGACCGGAGCGAACGGCACGGGCTTGGCGAGTACTACACGCCGGATTGGCTCGCCGCGAAGATGGTGCGCCAGGCCATCGACAAGCCGCTCGAACAGCGCGTGCTCGATCCGGCGTGCGGCTCGGGCACCTTTCTCTTTCACGCCGTGCGGCATCACCTCGCCGCGGCCGCAAAGGCCAAGACCGATCCGACGACGCGGGCCGAGACGGCCTGCGCGCTGATCGCCGGCATGGACATCCATCCTGTTGCAGCGATCATCGCCCGCGTAACCTATCTTTTAGCCTTGGGCGAATCGCTGACAACCCGGCGCGGGGACATTTCGATTCCGGTCTACGTCGGCGACGCCATGCAGCTCTCGGTTTCCTCCATGTTCCTCGGCCGCGAGTTGATCATCCGAGTGCCGGGCTCCGGCAACGGCGACAGCCGCGACATGCTGCGTTTCCCGGAAACCGTCTGCCGCGACCCGCATCTCCTCGATAGCGTGGTGGACCGCATGCGGCTGTCGAGCGAGGCCGGGCACAAGCCCGAAACCTTCCGCGCCGCGGTCAAGGCGCTCGGCGTCGCCGAGCACGATCTTGGCGAGCTGACCGAGACCTACCGCCGCTACGACGCGCTGCGCCGCGCCGACCGCAACACCATCTGGGCCTATGTCGCGCGCAACCTGAGCCGGCCCTTGTATCTTTCCGCCGACGAGCGCCGCGCCGACGTCGTGATCGGCAATCCGCCCTGGCTTGCCCTGCGCCACATGTCGGACGACCTGCACAAGCGCTTCAAGGAGCTGACGCAGGGTGAAAACATCTATGTCGGCGGCAAGCTCGCGACGCAGAACGATCTTTCCGCGCTGTTCTTCGCGCGTGCCGTTGCTCTTTATCTCAAGGAAGGCGGGCGCATCGCCTTCGTCATGCCGCTTGCGGCCATGACGCGCGGCCAGTTTGAGAAATTTCGCACTGGCAGCTTCCACACCAAGAAGGTGCAGTTCGACGGCACATGGGTGCTCGGCGACGACGTGCAGCCGCTCTTTCCTGTCCCGTCCTGCGTGCTGTTTGCGACGGCGCATCGGGGGCTCGCGAAAGGATTGCCCGACAAGGTGCGCCGCTATTCCGGCGAGCTTCCCTATCGCGACGCACCGGAAGCGCTTGCCGACAAATCGTTGAAGGTCGTAGACGGCGCGCCGCGGCCGGACGAGGCCTCTTACGAGGAAGGTTCGCCCTATCGCAATGCGTTTCGCCAAGGCGCGACCTTGGTGCCGCGCATGTTGTGCCTGGTCGAACGGGTGAAAGCCGGGCGCATCGGCGCAAACCCGAAGAAGCCGCTCGTCCGGAGCCGGCGTTCGACCCAGGAAAAGAGGCCGTGGCGGACGCTCGGTCCCGTCGAGGCAGCGGTAGAGGCCGAATTCCTGCGGCCGGTTCTGCTCGGCGAGTCGATCCTGCCGTTTCGGGTCTTTCGTCCGTTCGAGGGCGTCGTGCCGGTGGATGACAAGGGGACGTTGCTTGACGCCGCGGCGGCCGCGCGCCGGGGCAAGACCGGGCTCGCCGGATGGATGGGCAGCGCCGAGTCTCTTTGGAACGAGCACGGTGTCAGCGATATGACACTGATTGAACGCTGGAACTATCACAACGAATTGGGCGCCCAGTTTGCTATCGCGCCCATTCGGGTCGTTTACTCCAAAGCCGGGACGCTGCCTGCGGCGGCCATTGTTGAAGACGCGCGGGCCGCCATCGATCACACGCTTTATTGGACTTCGGTCACGACCCGAAAGGAAGGCTTGTATCTCGCTGCCGTCCTTTCCAGTGAAACCGCGCGAAAGAAAGTCGAGACATTGCAGAGCCGCGGCCAATGGGGGGCTCGACACTTCGACAAGGTGATGTTCACGCTTCCGATCCCGCGTTTCGACCCGAAAAGCCCGCTGCATCAGGAACTGGCCGCCACCGGCGCCGAGGCGGAGAAGACCGCTGCGGGCGTCGAAATCCCTGACGCCATGCATTTCCGGACCGCCCGCCGCCACGTGCGCGAAGCGCTTGCGGAAAGCGGCGTTTCCAAGCGCATCGATGAGCTTGTCAGCCGTCTGTTGGGCGCCTGAGCCACAGGAAATGGGCGCCTCATCGATTGCCGGATGACCTACAGCGACTACATCATCTATGTAGACGAGAGTGGCGACCACAGCCTCGACTCTATCGACGGCGATTATCCGGTCTTCGTCTTGGACTTTTGCATCTTCCGAAAGGACCACTACGCCGACGCCGTCGTGCCGAAGGTTCAAGTGTTCAAGTTTCGGCACTTCCAAGTTTCAGCACTTCCAAGTTTCAGCACTTCGGCCATGACATGGTCGTGCTGCATGAGCACGAAATCCGCAAGCAGAAGCCGCCGTTTGCCTTCCTGCAAAGCCAGCAGAAGCGAGCCGTGTTCATGGACGGCCTCAATCAATTAATTGAGCAAGCCGATTTTACCATTGTCGCGGCCGTCATTGACAAGCGGCGCCTGAAGAACGCGTATCACCGACCAGCCAATCCCTACGAGCTGGCGCTGTGCTTTTGCATGGAGCGTGCCTATGCGTTCTTGCGCGATCACGGTCAGCACGTGCACACGACGCACATCATGGTCGAACGACGAGGCAAACGCGAAGATGACGAACTGGAACTTGCATTCCGGCGCATCCGCGACGGAGCGAATCAGTGGGGCGCCATGCCGGGCTTCCAAATGGTCTTCGTGGACAAGAAGACCAACTCTTCCGGCCTTCAGATCGCTGACCTCACCGCACGGCCGATTGGGCGCCACGTCTTGGATCCCAACCAGCCAAATCGGGCCTGGGAGATTATCGAACCGAAGCTGCGCAGGAGTCCGACGGGGAACGTGGCGGGCTGGGGATTGAAGGTCTTCCCCTGAAAAAGCGAAAGGCCCCGTGTGACCCCGGAGCCAGCCGCCGACCGGGAACAACCCCCAGTCCAATGAGAAGAAGATGGTGGCTCTTCGTTAAGAAGTCAACAAGGGGACTGCCCCGACCGGTCCGGTCCGCTACCAATCATCCCGAAACGCTCCGACTAGTGCCGCGCTCGCGCCCGCCCGATCCTTGCGGGCATGTGGTCGCGCTTTGCCTCCTTCCTCGGCCTTGCCCGCCGCCGCGCGTTTGACGCGGCCGGCGGCGGCCGGCGTTGGGGGGGCGCCAAGAGCGTCGAGTCGCTGAACGCCGCGATCCTCGCCGGCGCAACCGTCGCCGCCCGGCGCGCCGGCTAGTACGCGCGCAACAATCCCCGGGCCACCGCGGCGGCTCGATGCCGCCGGCCGGCGCATTGCCTATCACTGCTATCGCAATCGTCCTGGCGACACGCTTGCGCCCATGGCGCTCGATACCGTGCGCGTGCCGGCATCCGACATGGCGCACCTGTTCCAGGCGCTCGCGCCCGGGCAATTGCGCGGCATCACCTGGCTCGCGCCGATCCTGCTCCGCCTGCACGAACTCGACCAATACGAGGACGCCGCGCTGGTGAAGGCCAAGGTGGCGGCGCTCTCCACCGGCTTCATCCGCGACCCGGACGGGACGGTCGCGGGCCTCAACACCGGCGGCGCCGTCAACGGCGTGCTCAATGCCGGCATGGAGCCCGGAAGCCTCATTCCGCCGCCGCCGGGTGCCGATATCCAGTTTTCAGATCCGGCCGATCCGGGCGACTACACCGAAGTCGAGGACGAGGACCTGGACGCCCTCCTCGACGAGCTTGCCACGTCGGACCGCCCTTCGATAGTTACCGCCTCGTCCTCGTCACGAACTATCGCGATTTCCGGCTGATCGGCGAAGGACCACGGGCAAGCCTATGGTCGGCGCGGCACGCGCGCAAGAAGCGTTGACCAGCAGGAAGCCCGACGTGCGCGACATCGGGCCTTTCCAGTTGACGCCGGGCCAGAGCTCACGACTGCGCGGGCGCCATTCCGGGCGTCCGCACAACAACCGGCGCCGCGCTCTCCGCCCTGCGGCTCATGAGAACCACGGCGAGGCCGATCACGCTGGTGCCCGTCATGCACAGCGCCACGGGCCAGGAGGCGTGGGTTGTTGCCACCAGGGCGGTGGCGATGACCGGCGCCAGACCGCCGCCGATGATGGTGGCGCCTTCGCGTCCGATCGAAATCCCGCTGTAGCGGATATACACGCCGAAGAAGCGCGCGAAGTAATCCGGCTGCACCGAGGAAATCGCCCCGTTGCCGAGCGCAAATCCCATGACGATCGCAAGCATGACCAGGCCCGGCGCCTTCGTTTCCAACAGCCAGAAGAAGGGAAAGGCAAACACGATCTGGAACGCCAGGCCGACTATCATCACCTTGCGGCTGCTGATCCTGTCGGCGAGCAGGCCGAACAATACCGCCGTCACGCATTCGGCGAGCGCCGCCAAGATCACGGCATTGAGTGCGAGCGAGCGCGGCAAGCCGAGCACCGCCGATACATAGGACAGGCTGAAGGCGGCGAAGGTATAGAAGCTGAAGTTCTCGGCGATGCGGATGAAGAAAACGACCAGAATATTCTTCGGATGCTTCAGCGCCTCGAGGAGCGGCACCTTCCTGGTCTCACCGCGCTCGGCGGCATCCTCGAATTCGCGCGATTCGCCGACATTCAGGCGAATATAGAGCCCGATCGCCACAAGCACGGCGCTGAGCAGGAACGGTACGCGCCAACCCCAGCTCAGGAAGGCCGTTTCGGCGACCGCGCTGTTGACCACGGTGAACGCGATCGAGGCCAGCACCAAGCCGAGCAGGATGCCGACGGTGATCAAGCTGCCCCAGGCGTTGCGCTTCTCCGGAGGCGCCGACTCGACTACCATCAGGGCTGCACCGCCCCATTCGCCGCCGGTGGCAAAGCCCTGTACCACCCGAAGGATCAGGAGCAGCACCGGCGCAGCGATGCCAGCTGTCTCGTAAGTTGGAAGAAAGCCGATCAGAAAGGTCGCAAGGCCCATAAGCAGCAGTGTGGCAATCAGCAACGCCTTGCGACCGACGCGGTCGCCGTAATGGCCGGCGACGATTGCGCCGAGCGGGCGGGCGAAGAAACCGGTGGCGTAGGTGCCGAAGGCTAGCAGGGTGCCGGTAAGCGGCTCCGCCTGCGGAAAGAAGAGTTTGTTGAACACCAGCGCCGCCGCCGGCAGATAAACGAAGAAATCGTACCACTCGATCAACGTGCCGACGGTGGCTGCGGTGGCGACTTTACGCATTGAAAACGTCATTGCTTCCTTCCCTTGCCAGGTGAGACGGTGCCGTTTCGCGCAAGCGGCGATTCGTCACGATTTTGGTTCTTCGTAAGGGATGCACTCTTCCACGAGCTGCCAGATTCGCCGCGCTGCATGCGTCTCGCGCTCCTCGGCGAGGTGACCGGCAAGCCCGCACGCACGCGAGATGACCGCAATGCTGCGCATCACCTGCGGCGGCAGGCCGATCTCGAGCAGCAGTGCCGCGATCGCGCCGGTGGCATTGATTGTGAGGTGCCGGCCCGCAGCTCGGTCGAGCTCGGCGGAAAGCTGCTGCAGCAGCGCGATGTAGCGGCCTTCGCATTCGGCCTCCCGGGCGATGGCAAAAAGCCGCGGCGGACGGGGATCATCAGGCTTGTGGATCGGATGGCCGAAACCGGGCAGCGCCTTCTTCTGCGCGCGATGTTCTGCAACGACGGAGCGGCAATAAGCCTGGGGGTCGGATTGTCCGACCCCTGCAGCGAGGATGCGTCCGCACCCTTCCATTGTCCCGGCCAAAATATTGCCGACGGCAAGCAGGCCCGCTGCTATGCCGACCTGCATTTCCGACGGCACGCTGTCGAATGCAAGCCGCGCGATGAGCGAAGTCGGCGTCCAGCCGTGCTCCATCAACGTGACAAGACACGCGTCGAGCACCTTGATCTGGTTCTCGGTGGGCATGCGGCCGGCGAGAAGGAAGTAGATCATCGCGGTGAAGCCAACCTTGCCCATGAGGTCACGCACGAGATCGCGGCCCCGCACGGTAATACTCGTCGCATCGGCCGTGGCGATGTGGGTCTTGATGTCGCTCATCTCCCGCCCCTTGCCCGCGTCATCTCTGCGCGGCGCTGAAATCGACCAGCCTGGTCTTGTATTCGCTGCGCGGCAGCGCGCCGCAGCGGACGAGTTCCACCTTGGTGCTGACCACGAGCTTCGCGCGTATCGCGGACTCGATCGCGCGCGCCAATGCCTCGCTGGGCTCTACGCCGCTCGCAAGCTCGACCACGATTGGCAGCGGCGGCTCCTGCCGCACTCCATGTTTACGCGGTCGGATCAAGAGCGCGCCGCTGACCTGCGGCGCAAAGGTCGCAACGATCGAGCGCACGGCCGTCGGGAACACGTTGACCCCGCGCACGATCAGGAGATCGTCGGTACGGCCAATGCAGCGCACGCGCATGGTCTTGCGACCGCAAGAACACGAACTACTGAACACCACGACCTGATCGCGGCTGCGGAAGCGCAGCAGGGGTGCGGCTTCGCGCTGGAGCGCGGTGTAAACGAGCTCGCCCTGCACACCGTCTTCGATCGCAAGCGGTCTCCCGCTTTGCGGATCGATGAGTTCGACATGCACGAAGTCGCCGCCGCAGAAATGCATGCCCTGCTGCGCATCGCATTCGCCCCAGAGCGAAATGGAAATGTCGCCGATGCCCATGGCCTCGCAGACCATGGCGCCGAAGGCGGACTGTAGACGGTGGCGGATCTGCGGCTCGCCTCCGCCCGGCTCACCGGCGACCGCAATGTGCTCGAGGCCAAGCCTGTCGGCGGCCGCGCCGCGCGCGGCGAGAAGCTCGGCGAGATGCATGGCATAGGACGGCGTGCACAAAAGACCCTGCGGACGGATCAACTCGAGCGCCCGCACCAGTCGCTCCGTGTTGCCGGTGCCGATCGGCACGTGGCAGACGCCAAGGCTCGTCATGGTGTCGAGCGCAACGCCGGCGACAAAAGGCCCGGCATTGTAGGTGGAAACGAGCGTCATGCCCGGCCGCAGTCCGGCGGCGAAATAAGAACGCGATGAAATCTCCACCCACGTCGCGATGTCTGCGCGCGTCACCGGAATGTAGACGGGATCGCCGGTGGTGCCGCTGGTCGAGAAGACGCGCGCGAGCCTGTCGCGCGAGGCGGCGAGATGCGTGCCGAAGGGCGGCGCCTCGGCCTGGCTCGCGCGGATTTCTTCCTTTTCCGTGAAGGGAAGCGCCGCGATGTCGTCGAGTTCGCCGACCGCCGCGGCATCCTTGAAGCCGAACTGCTTCAGCTTGCACTGATAGAAGGTTGACGCGCTGAAGAGATAGGCGACCTGTCGGCGGTACGCGGCGCGATCGCGCGCGCGCTGCTCGTCCGGCGTCCGTGTCTCGATCTCAGGGCGCAGCATGGCGCCCTGCACGCGCGTGTCCATCGACACCTTCCTTGCTTCTCCTATTGACGAAACAAGATTGTCCGGTATACGGACATTCGTCCGGCTGGCGGATAAAGCATGGGGCAGGCATGGCGAAGCTGTCAAGCAGGCAGGGCTTGGCGCGCGGTGAACGTGATCCGGATTTCGTGCGGGCGCTCGCGCGCGGCCTGTCGGCGCTCGAGTGCTTTGATTCCGAGCACAGCGCTATGACTTTGTCGGAGGTTGCCGCACGGGTCGGCCTCACGCGCGGCTCGACGCGCCGCCTACTCCTGACGCTTCAGCATCTCGGATTCCTGGGCAGCGACGGCCGGCGATTCTTCTTGCGGCCGCGCGTGCTGAAGCTCGGTTATGGTTTTCTCTCGGTGCTGCCGGTGTGGTCGGCGGCGCAGCCCACGATCGCGGAGGTCGCGCGCCACACGAATGAAAGCTGCTCGGTCGCGATTCTCGATGGGTTTGAGATTGTCTACGTGGCGCGTCAGCCCGCCAAGCGGATACTGCATGACTACATTCCGGTCGGCACGCGCTATCCCGCACATGCGACGTCGATGGGCAAAGTGCTGCTCACGGGTCTTTCCGACGACGAACTCGCCCCGCTGTTCGCGAAGGGGCCGCTGCCGCGACTCACGCCGAAGACCATCACCGATGCCGAGGCGGTCAAACGCGAGATCGCGCGCACGCGCAAGTCCGGTTATGCCATCAATGACGAGGAGATCGAGGTCGGCCTGCGTTCAATCGCGGTTCCCATACGCGATCACTCTGGCGCACCCTGCGCCGCAATCAATGTGAGCGCTCCGGCTGCGCGCGTATCGGTCGAACAATTACTCGGCTGGCTGCCCGAGCTGCGGCGCGCGTCCGAGGCGATTAGCCTCCTGCTGACGCATCGCTAATCTGGCCGCCTCTGAAGAGGCGTTTTCGCAACGCCGCTGGCGGACCCGTTTGGCGAGCCTGTGGCGAGCCGAAAAGGGAAAGCCGCGGCGGTATTCCGTGGCGCTCGCGTAACCCATTACCAACGCTAACGGCCACCTGGTCGGTCACCGCCGCGCGCGAGGCGATGAACGCGCGCTGGGAGCAGCTCGATCTTGAGAACGGCATCTGGACGAAGCCTGCGGCCACCACGAAGCAGCGTCGGCTTCATCGCGCGCCGCTCTCGCGGGCCGCGGTTGAACTCCTGCGCGCGATCCGCGCAAGCGTGCCTGCGGATTGCCCGTGGGTCTTTCCCGGCGAGATCAAGGGCAATCCGCTGCGCGAAATGCAGACGTTCCGGGAAGGCGTGCGCGCGAAGGCGAAGCTCGGCGATGCCCGCATTCACGACCTTCGGCACACCCTCGCTTCGCTGCTCGTGTCGGGCGGCATGACGCTGCCGATGGTCGGCCGCCTGCTCGGCCATACGCAGGCGCAAACCACACTCCGCTACGCACATTTATATGACGATCCGCTGCGCGCCGGCCTTGATGAGGTGGGGCAAGCATTGCGTCCCAAGCTCAGGCTCGTTGACACGGCCACGGCCGAGCCGAGCCGACCCCAAGCGGCCGGTTCCGTCGCCGCCGTGCGGTGATTAATGCATCCTTTCTCCGCACAATATGCGGCGAATGTCCTTGCGCATGCGGCGAATGGCGGCCATATTCTCCGCAAAGGATGCGGAGAATGCCGATATACATCCACGAGCTGCCGGATTGGCCCAAATTCCGCTGGGACCAGAACCGCTTGGCCGATCGGCTCGCGGCCGTCCGCCATCGCCAAGGCCGGCTGATCGGCCGCATGGAGGCCCTGGGCTTTCCCCTGCGCAGCGAGGCGACGCTCGAGAACCTCACCCAGGAAGTGCTCAAGTCCAGCGAAATCGAGGGTGAAATCCTCGACCGCGAGCAGGTGCGCTCCTCGATCGCGCGCCGCTTTGGGCTGGACATCGGCGGGCTTACCGCCGCGGACCGGCACGTCGAGGGCGTCGTCGAAATGATGCTCGATGCCACGGAGAAATACACCGAACCGCTGACCGAGGAGCGGCTGTTCGGCTGGCACGCGGCCATGTTCCCGACCGGCCGCAGCGGGATGAAGCGCATCACGGTCGGCGGCTGGCGCGACGACATGTCCGGTCCGATGCAGGTCGTCTCCGGGCCGGCCGGACGCGAGCGCGTGCACTATGAGGCGCCGCCGGCGCCGCGCTTGGCTTCAGAGATGAAGGCGTTCCTCGATTGGTTCAATGGCGAGCCCGCGATCGATCCGGTGCTCAAGGCCGCCGTGGCGCATCTGTGGTTCGTCACCGTGCATCCCTTCGATGACGGCAACGGGCGCATCGCGCGCACGATTGCCGACATGGCGCTGGCGCGATCCGAAGGCACTGCGCAGCGCTTCTACAGCATGTCGGCGCAGATCCGACAGGAGCGCAACGCCTACTACGACATCCTCGAACGCACGCAGAAGGGCGATCTCGACGTCACAGCCTGGTTGGAATGGTTTCTCGGCTGCCTCGATCGGGCGTTCGAGGGCGCCGAGCGCACGCTGGCGAACGTGTTCAGGAAGGCGCGTTTCTGGGACAAGCACGCCGGCGCGGCCTTCAACGATCGGCAGCGCGACATGCTCAATCGCCTGCTGAACGGCTTCGAAGGCAAGCTCACGACGTCCAAGTGGGCGCAGATCGAGAAGTGCTCGCAGGACACGGCGCTGCGCGACATCGACGATCTCGTTGCGCGCGGCATTGTTCGCAAGGAGCCGGCCGGCGGGCGCAGCACGAGCTACTCGCTTGCTGATTCGTAGGAGCTGACATGGCTAAGCTTTTCTTCGGTTTAAATCAGTCACTGGACGGTTACGTCGACCATGACCATAAAGAATTTGCGCCTCGCCCCGCCCTCTTTCGTCACTTCATCGAGCAAGTGCGGGGCCTGACCGGCAGTGTCTACGGTCGCCGCATGTATGAGGTCATGCGCTATTGGGATGAAGACCGTCCCGAGTGGAACGCGGAGGAACGCGACTTCGCCACGGCGTGGCGGAATAAACCGAAGTGGGTCGTGTCGCGCTCATTGAAGTCAGTCGGTGCTAACGCCACGCTTGTCAGGGATAACCTTGAGGACGTGGTACGCGGGCTGAAGGATCAGCTCGTTGGGGAGATTGCAGTTGGCGGACCAGATTTGGCGCGAAGCCTGACCGATCTTGGTCTTATTGATGAGTATCGGCTCTACCTCCACCCCATCGTGCTTGGTCGCGGCAAGCCATTCTTCGCCGGCCCTCGGCCGCCGCTTCGCCTTGTGGCCAGCGATCAGATGGACGAGGACGTGATCAGGTTAACTTACGCTTCTGCTTAATCGCGCGACTCCCCGACGGACTGCGCATAAGCCTGAGTGCGGACTTGCAGCGGCGCACGTCGCGTCACGGGCGAATGGCTGTTTCCCGCATAGACGATCTTCGACAAAGACGGGTATTCGCGGCTCAACGGCTCAATTCCCTCCAGACCGGCGTGATCTTACGCCGGATCGTGCTTTCGTCCGGCGCGTGCTCGACATCGCGGGCCTCGAACCAGGCTACCATTTCGCGAACAAGCTCGGCCTGCGTCGCCGGCACCCCGTGCTCATGAATGCGTCGCGCAAGCGCCGCATAGAGCGCGTCCCAATCGTGTCGCGGAACTACATTCAGGAAGGCCGTATGATCACCGTTGCCGCACCGGCCGGCGGCGTGAACTCAGGCGACGGCGTCGTGGTCGGCGCCTTGTTCGGCGTTGCGAGCAAGACTGCCGCGGCCGGCGAGACAGTGACGATCGCGACCACCGGCGTCTTCGATCTGCCGAAGCTCGCGAGCGCGGTGATTGCCGCGGGCGATCCGGTCGCCTGGGACGACACCGCCAAGCAGGTCAACGCGCCCGGCGCCGGCCGCTATCCGATCGGCACCGCCATCGAGGCGGCGGGCAACGGCGTGACCACCGTGCGGGTGCGGCTGGATGGGATCGCGACGGCAGCGGCTTGACGAACGTGGCTTCCCTTACTGGTTGCAGTATTGTTTAGTTGCAGCCGAATCAGGTTGACGCTGCGAATTCGGTGGTCGAGGACTGATGCAGCTCACGTACTTCAAGGTCACCAAGTATCGGAACGTCTGGGACTCTGGCTGGATTGAAGTCGTCAATATCACTGCCTTCGTCGGCCAGAATGAGGCGGGCAAGAGCAATCTCTTCGAAGCGCTCTACCGCATTAATCCGTTTGCGCCCGGCGAAGCCTACAACATCGATGAGGATTGGCCTGTTGATGATTGGGGCAACAAGGACCCCTCCGCGCTTGTCTGCCAGGCGAAGTTCTCGCTCACACCGGAAGAAATCGAATCCCTCTATGAGGAGGCCGGACACCCGGAACCTGAGTCAACTCCTGAAGGTGAGCAGGCGGCCGAAGATGGTGGCGCGCAAGAAGGCGAGGCCGCGGCCGAACTGCCCTCAGAGCTGACACTTATAGGCTCGCGGTCGTACAACACGGGGCCGACCTTTGCGGTGGAGGGGGAGTTTACCGAGGACTTCGATGCGTCAAAGGTTGATGCCTGGGCAAAGAAGCATGCTCCAAAATTCGTATTGATTCAGGACTATGGCCTCAGCGGCACGCAGATCGAACTGAACCAGCTTGCCGATCGCCTGAAAAGCGTCAAATGGCACCAGCTCACGAACGAAGAACAGACGATCAAGATTGTTCTCGATCTTGCCAAGGTCAATATCGACGAGTTCCTCGCAAAGGGTGCAACGCCGGAAGGCCGCACTGTGCGATCTTTCGACAAACGGGCTGCGTCTTCATATCTGAGCAAGCAGTTTCGCGATCTCTGGACGCAGAAGGAGGTCGATTTCGACATCGAGATCGACGGGACAACACTCAATATCTTTGCCAAGGATAAAACCGTCGGCATGCCGGTGCGGCTCAACCGGCGATCCAGCGGCTTTCGCTGGCATGTTTCTTTTGCCTGGAAATTCACACACGCGAGCCGCGGCGAGTACAAGGGATGCATCCTGCTGCTCGAAGAGCCCGGCATTCATTTGCACTATTCTGGGCAGCGTGACCTGCTCGAAGTGTTTCAGCGGCTCTCGAAATCGAACACGATTCTCTACACGACCCACCTCGCCTCGATGGTCGATCCGGCCTACCCCGAGCGCGTGCGCATCGTCGAGACAATGGGTAACCATGCCACCGTGAAGAAGGGCGTGGTAAGCAGCCAGCGTGCGCCCATGGCCGTGATCGAGCTTTCGCTCGGCCTGACCGGCGATATGAGCGGACTGCTCGGCACGCGCCAGACGCTGATCGTCGAAGGCGGCGACGATGCCTTGGTCCTGCACAAACTCTCCGGGATACTGCGCGGCGAGGGCAAAGCGCATCTCTCAGATCGCATCTACCTCTGGCCCGCGCGTGGCGCGCCAAAGACGCCCATGTATGCGGCGTTTGCCGTCGGTCAGGGCTGGGATTCGGGCGTCCTCCTCGACACCGATGCCGAAGGCCATGCCGCGAAGGAAAAGATCGACGATCTGGTTCTCAAAGAACTGGCTGCCGAACAGAAGGCGCGCTTTCGCGTGCTGATGCTGGGCAAGGCAGCTGGCATCAAGAAGACGGACGCCGCTATCGAGGATTTGTTCGACGATCAGTTCTACCTCGATTGCGTCAACGCGGCCTTCGGTGTCGCCATCAAATTCGAGGACTTGCCCGTCGATGGCTCTGATATGATCACGAAACGAGTGGAAACGGTCATGGTCCAGCGCTATGGCCACAAGGAACTCGACAAGCGCCGCGTGATGGCAGAGATCTTGCGGCGGTTCGATGGCTGGGAGAAACTCTCGGACCTCCCGAAGGGCACGGCCGCCCGGGCCGAGAAGCTATTTGGCGCGATCAACAGTGCTTTCGAGCGCGCGCCCGAGTAGGGCGAACGGAGTCGCATACACCAAGCCGGGGGCACATCCCGATGCGTTATCCGGTCGTAGAGTCGCCAAGCCGGGTCATCGCCTGCGCCTTGGCGCCAATGGCCGCCATAGATTTTGTTGACTCATTGTTGACTCGGCCGCCCTCGGCCCGCCGAGCCCAAAAGCAAACGCCCGCTAAGCCTTTGGCCTAGCGGGCGAATTTGGTTGCGGGGGTAGGATTTGAACCTACGACCTTCAGGTTATGAGCCTGACGAGCTACCGGGCTGCTCCACCCCGCGGCAAAGCGTTGATTTTTCGCAGGGTCATGTAGCAAGCGCCCCGCCATAAGGGAAGTGCGGCGGGCCGCATTCTTCGTCATAATGCCGCGGCAAGCCCCATTGAACCGCCCATGCACGGCCCCCTGGAAACGGCAATGGCCGAAAAACCCGCCCTTAAGCCCAAAGCGGCGATCGGGCCGGCGGTGCGCGCGGTCGGGGGTCATATCCTGGCCGAGGCGCGCGTGGCGATCAGCGATCCCGAACGCAGCAGCGAGGCGGCGGTGCACGAATTCCGCCGGACCATGAAGCAATGGCGCGCGCTGATGCGGCTGCTGGCGCCTTTCATCCCGGACGCAGCGCGCTGGCGCCATGAAGCGCGCGATCACGCCCGCTCGCTGGCTTCGGCGCGCGACGGCGCCGCCGCGCTCAACGCCTTCGAAGGCCTCATCACAAAGGGCAACCTGGTTCTGTCGGCACGCTCGAACGAGACCATTCGCGGCCGGCTCGAAGCGCTGCGCGCGAGCGAAGAGAAATCGGGGCTCACGCCCGAGCTTCGCGATGCCATCCTGGCCTGGCTTGATCTCGCCAGTGGCGCCGTTGAGATGTGGCCGCTCGATCCGTTCGACTTTTCCGCGATCGCCGCGCAGCTTACGATCAGCTATCGCAACGCGCGCCGGCATGTTCCCGACGATTGGTCGGCGGCGAGCGGCGAAGACCTGCACATATTGCGGCAGCGTGTGGTCGCCCTGCGCTATCAAATGGAGCTGGTCGAACCGCTGTGGCCGCGCTTTGGGCGGATGTGGACCGATGAGGCCGAACGGCTGCGCGGCCGGCTCGGCCAATGTCAGGATATCGAAGTGCTCAAGCGGCTGACCGAGCCGCGTCAGCTGCTGGCGCATTGGCGCTCGCGGCTGACGCCGGCCTGTGCCGAGCGCTCCGCGGCACTGGCGCAGCGCGCGGCGCGCATCGCGCACCGACTGTTTGCGGAGAAGCCGAAGGCATTCCGCTCTCGGCTCGAGACGCTGTGGGAGCAGGCGCGGTAGCAATTCGGTGTCCCGGGCGGGGCACGGCCGGCGAGGCTGCGCTGCAGATTTGGGATTCTCGCACGCCGCGCCTGCGAAGGTCCCGCATCGGCGGTGCACCGCTTCCCGCCGCCCCGCGCGTCATTGCACCGTCGCGCCGTTACTCATTCCCAGATAAATCTCCTGCACCTGCGGATCGCGCGCCAGCTCGGCCGCGGCGCCTTCAAGCGCGATGCGGCCGGTCTGCAGCACATAGGCGTAATCGGCAATGCCGAGCGCGAGCGGGATCGATTGCTCCGCCAACAACAATGTCAGGCCGGCACGATGCAGTTCGTCCAGCGTGTCGTAGAGCTGCTCGACCACGGCCGGCGCCAGCCCCAGACTCGGCTCATCCAGCATCAGCAGACGCGGCTCGCTCATCAGCGCGCGGCCGAGCGCCAGCATCTGCCGCTCGCCGCCGGACAGCGTTCCGGCCGATTGTTTCCGCCGCTCGGCGAGCCGCGGAAACAAGGTGTAGACGCGCTCGAACAGCGCGGCCATGCGCGCGCGGTCGGCCAGCGCCACGGCGCCGAGCCGCAGATTCTGTTCGACGGTCTGGCCGACGAACAGCCGCCAGCCTTCCGGCGACAGCGCCAGGCCCTTGGCGACGATGGCATAAGCGGGCTGCCCGGTGATGGCTTCGCCGCGCCAGGCGATGTGCCCGCGCGACGGCCGCACCAGGCCGGCAATGGCATTGAGCGTCGTCGTCTTGCCGGCGCCATTGGAGCCGAGCAGCGCCACCACCTGCCCGGCTTCGACCTTCAGTGAAATGTCGCCGACGCCGACCAGATCGCCGTAGCGCACTTCGAGGTGGTCCACCGTCAGCTCGGGCATTTGGCATCCGCCTCGCATTTCCCGTCGCCTCCGCCCAAGCGGGGCTGCGTCGTCACCGGCGGCGCAGGACCTTTCCGCGCCATGCGTATGGACTCCCGCCTGCGCGCGAATGAGGGCTTCAGTCCCACTGTCAGGTCCCCTGTCCGCGATGCCGCCGGCCCAGATAGGCCTCAATCACCGCCTGTTCGCGCACCACCTGCTCCGGCGTGCCGGTGGCGATGACACGGCCCTGATTGAACACCAGCACGCGCTTGGTCAGGGTCATGATCACCTCCATGATGTGCTCGACGATGACCATGGTGATGCCCATCTCGTGAATGCGTCGCACCAGCGCGATCGCGTCGCGCAATTCGGTCGGCGTCAATCCGGCAAGCGATTCATCGAGCAGCAGAAGCCGCGGCTGCGTGGCGAGCACGCGGGCGATCTCGAGCCGCTTGCGGCCGGGCGTGCCGAGCGAGCGCGCCGGCTGATCGGGCCGCAGCCCGGTGAGCTCGACGATGCGCATGGCCTGCGTGCGCGCGTCATTGCGGTGCGGATGGCGCAGAAAGGCGCCGACCATCACATTGTGCAGCACGCTCATGTCCTCGAACGTGGTCGGCACCTGAAAGGTGCGGCCGATGCCGGCGCGCGCGCGCAAGTCGGGCGGCGTAAACGTCACATCCGCGCCGGCGAACGAAATCGTGCCGGTTGTCGGCATGGTGTCACCGGCCAGGCAATTGAAGAACGTCGATTTGCCGGCACCGTTCGGGCCGATCAGCCCGATGATCTCGCCCTCCTCGACCGACAAATCGGCACCGGCGACCGCGCGAAAATCGCCGAATGCTTTCGAGACGTTCCTGGCTTCAAGCAGCATGGGCGCGCTTTCTCAAGAGCGGCGCCAACCGGTGCCACAGATCGAACAAGCCGCCCGGCTCGAAGCGGGCGATCAGCACGATGATGCCGCCGTAGAGAATATAGGTCAGTCCCGTACCGCCGCCGCCGAACCAGGAATTGGTCGCGGTCTGCAGCGGGATCAGGATCAACGCGCCGAGCAGCGGGCCGAACAGCGTGCCGGCGCCGCCGAGCGCAGCGACGATCACCATCTGCACGGAGACCAGAATGCCGAAACCGGAATCCGGATCGATGAAACCGGTCTTGATCACATACAGCGAACCGGCGACCGACGTGAAGGCGGCCGACAGCGTCAGCGCCTCCATCTTCATTTTCCGCACCGGCACGCCGAGGCTTTTCGCCGCGCGTTCGCTTGCCTTGAGAGCGCGCAGGTAAAAGCCGAAGCGCCGCCGCTCGAGCATTGCGGTTATAACAAGCAGGAGCGCGAGCACGGCAAGAAAGATGTAGTAGTAGGGCAGCTCGCTGCGAAACGTCAGGTCCCACCAGCCGCGCGCCCGCGCCGGTCCTTGCAGCCCGATCGCGGCGCCGACGAAATCCCAGGTGCCGGTGAAAATATGAATGAGCTCGGCGACCGCGATGGTCGCCATGCTGAAATAGTGCCCGGTCAGCCGAAACGTCGGCACGCCGATCACCAGCGCCAGCGCGATGCTGAGCGCGACGCCGGGAATAATGCCGGCAAGCGGCGGCCAGCCCCACAGCGTATAGAACAACAGCGGCGCATAGGCGCCGAGCCCAAAGAACATGCTGTGACCGACCGAGACCTGGCCGGCATAGCCGCCGACGATGTTCCAGGCCGAGGCGGCGATCGCCGCAAGCAGAAATGTGACGCCGATGTCGCGATAGAACGCACCGGTGAGCACAAGCGGATAGAGAATGAGCGCCGCGACAAGCAGACAGCTCAACCCCGCCCGTCCCCGCAAGCGGGAGAGGATGGCCGAGGGGTCGGATGAGGACAGTTTGCTCACGCTTTCCCCATCAGCCCTTGCGGGCGAAACCACAGCAGCGCGACGAACAGGCCGTAGACGACGACGTCCTTGTAGATCGCACCGAGCCAGTAAGCCGAAGCGGCCTGGATCAGGCCGATGATCAGTCCCGCATAGAGCGAGCCGAGCACGCTGCCGAAGCCGCCGAGCGCGACAACAACGAATGCGATCAGCCCGAACGTCTCGCCGACCGACGGCGACCAGGGATAGGCGGTCGCAAGCAGCGCACCGGCGAGACCGGCGGCGCCGGCCGAGAGGCCCCAGGCAAGCGCCTGCATGCGGTCCGGCCGGATGCCCATCAGCATCGCGGCGGCGCGGTCCTCGGCGACGGCGAGCAGCGTTGAGCCGACCGTTGTGCACGTCAGCAGAAGATGCAACGCGAACGTTAGCGCGATCGCCACAATGCCAGCAACGAGCTGCGCCAGCGGCACATAGACGCCGGCGATACTGATCGTGCCGGACAACGACGTCGCCGGCAGCGACACGAAGTTGGCGGAAAAGATCCAGAACGCGGCGTAGCGCAGGAACAGCGCGAGCCCGAACGTGGAAAGAATCTGTGACAGCATCGGGCCGCGGATTACGTAGCGGATCAGCGACGAATAGATGCCGATGCCGAGCACGCACAAGGCAAGCGCCGCGCCGAGCGTGAAAGCCGGCGGCCCGCCATGCGCCCACACCACGACCAGAAACGCCACATACATGCCGAGCATGACGAATTCGCCGTGGGCGAAATTGATGAAATTCATCATGCCCCAGATCAGCGTCAGCCCCGAAGAAAACAGTGCATAGACGGCCCCCAGCAACAGGCCACCGACGATCACCTGAATGACGACCATTGCGCTCAGTCCCGACGCTCGCGGTCAGTCTGCCACCGGCTCGAGATCAGGAAAAGCTGCGTATAGGAGCGGATCGGGCGCAGCCGTAATCCGCCGCCTTGCATTCTTCGACCTCGCACGGCGGCGTACGGCTTCGCCGCATCCGCCGCGCTACGCCACACTCCCCCGCTACTGCCCCGAGCCGCTCATCGGCCATTGCAATTTGCTGGTCGCTGCGCTCTCCGGCCAGACCAGGTCATATTGCTTGCCGTGCAGCTGGATCAGATAGGTCGAGGCCAGCACATTCTGTCCGGTCTCGTCGAATTTGACGCCCTGATAGCCCATCATCAGCTGCTCGGGCTTCAGATCGGTCTTGGCGAGCGCTTCACGGATCTTGTCAGGCTCTTTCGATCCGGCGCGATTGATCGCATCCGCCAGCACCAGGAAGCCTTGCATGTTGCGCGCGCTGGTATCGTCGAGATCACGGCCGGCTTTGGCCTTGTACATCTGCGCGATCTTCTCGGTCGTCGAGCCCGGCTTGCCGACCGCCCAGGCGCTGCGGTTCATCGCCCCCTGCGCGATGTCGCTCACCGCGGGTATGAAGGACGGATCGGAAAAACCGGTATCGTCGCCGATCACCATCGGCGGCCGGTAATCGAGATTCTTCATCGTCTTCATATAGAGGATGGAGTCCGCCGTATAGCTGATGAAGATCACCACATCGGGCTGCTTGGCCTTCAATTGCAGGACCTGCGCGGTGACGTCGGTGGAGCTGGCGCTGTACGGAATGCGGATCGCGACCGGCATATTGACCTTCTTGGCCTCGGCCTCGATCGCGTCGCCGACCGACGTGCCGTAATCGGTATTTTCGTTGACGATGGCGATCGAGCCGACCTTTTTGCCCTGTTTGTTGAGATCGTCGAAGAAGCGCATATAGGTGCGCGCATAATCGGTGGCGATCGGCGTCGACCGGAAGATCCATTTGAAGCCGCGCGAGGTGATGTTCAGCGCCGCCGAGTCGCCGACCAGGAACGGCACGCCGTAGCGCTCGGCCACCGCCGTTGCCGTGAAGCTGCAGGAGGACTGGTAGGCGCCCAGCAGCGCATCAACCTTGTCCTCGCTGATCAGCCGCGTCGCCAATTGCTGCGCCAACGACGGATTGCCCTGATGATCGACGAAGGTCACGTCGAGCTTGGCACCGCCGAGATTGGGCAGGCCTGCCGGCGCGGCGAGCGGCAGATTGCCAAGCTCCGGATGCGCATTGTTGACGATGTCGAGCGCCACCTCGACCGCGGCCTTGGAGGCCTGGCCCGCCGCGGCGGCATTGCCGGTCAGCGGAAACAACACGCCGATCTTGACGGCATCGGTCGCGCGTGCAGAGACCGCGGCAAAGGACGTCGCTGCGGCGAGGCTGGCAGCAAAGAGCAAGCTTGCCCGTTTCATTTTTTCTTTCATTTTTTCCTCCCCCGCCGTCACGCGCTATTGGTATCGCACGATGCGCACAGCGGCGCATCCGCGCATTGTCGGAAGCCAGACCGGCTCCTAAGGTGATCGGCGGATGCAACGGTAAGGAGGCCATGGGCGGGCTGTCAATTGCTCGCGCGGCAAGGGACGCGGAGAAGGCGGGAGGAGATTGTGGCCGAACACTATGACGTCACCAACATTACAGTACGGCCGGGCACGCATCCAAAGGCGCTCGCCGCGCTTGACAATAGGCTCGGCAAGAGCGGCGACCTCCTGGCATGCTGGTATTCGGAGATTGGCGCCGTCAATCAGATCCTGATCATCCGCAAGGCGCCGGACGCGGCTGCGGCGATCGCAGCGCGCCGCAAGGAGCTCGAATCAAGCAATCCCTTCGGCATCGGCGAGCTCATCACCGGCCTGTCCATGGATACCTACGTATCTTTGGATTTCGTCGCGCCCATGACGCCGGGCGACTTCGGTCCCTGCTACGAGGTGCGCAATTATGTGCTCAAGCCGGGCGGCGTCGCGCCGACCATCAAGCTGTGGCGCAAAGCCGTGCCGGGCCGCGCGGCCGTATCGCCGCTTCTCGCCGCAATGATCGCGGCGACCGGACCGGCGATCCGCTTCATGCATATCTGGCCCTACAAGAGTTTTGACGAGCGCGCCCGTCTGCGCGACAAGGCCGTGGCCGACGGCGTGTGGCCGCCGCCCGGCGGACGGGACCTGCTTGTCTCTCAGCACGTCGATATTTACCTGCCGGCGCCATTCTCGCCGCTGCGATGATCCGGCGCTCGCAGACGGCGCGGGTTACGCCTTCGCCCGACCCGCCCCATTCGCCGCATCAATTCAAGCTCGTCACGACGGCGAGCCGCTTGACCTGATGGTTTTCGAAGGCCCGCAGGAAGGCGTCATAGTTGCGGAACGACACGCAGCCGTTGGATTGACCGTTCGGCCCGAGCATGAAGGTGTGTGCCAAAAGGCCTGAACGCCCGTAGACCTTGTCTCTGTCTTCCGGGATCAGGCGCAGCGCGCGCACGCCGTGGAACAGGCCCTCGCGCGGCTCGATGTCATAGATATTCGGCGGTGTGACGCCGCGCATCTTCTCGTCGGGGTGGCGCGGATCGTCGAGCCTGTCGCCAAGCCCGGAATGTGCTTCGAGCCGGGTACCATCGGGCATGTAAACCGTATGCGCCGAGATATCATAGACCGCGGTGAAGCGATCGTAGCGGGAAATGAGGCTCTGGCTTGACATCAGGCCGCCGTCATCCGGCGCGGCATAGGCGAGCGTAAGCGGCGAAGGCTTGCCGAACAATTTCTCAAAGAACGACGGCTCTTGCGCCGCCGGCTGGGCGCTCGTCCGATCGGCCGTCTCGCGCGGACGCAGCGAGGCGGTGCGGAATTGCGCCTTGGCCGCCGCCGGGCTTTGCCGGAACCTGCGGACAGGCGGAGCCTCCTGCGGCGCATCCTGCGCCGGCGCGGCAGCCGGCGTCGGTGCGGCTTGCTCGGGCGCGTCATCGGCAATGCTGGCAAACTTGGCGGCAAATGTGGTCGGCGGGGCGCCTAAGGAGAGGTTCGGGTCGAGCAGCGCCACATCGACGCTAGACTGCTCGCCGGGCGGGGTGACGCGCAGCGCCGGACGTACGACAACAAGCTTATCGCCACGCGCGACAAGCCGGTCGCCACGGTAGGAAATTTGATCGCGCAGAGTTTCGGGCGCGGCACCGTCGAACCAGACGCAAATAAGCCAAGCGCATAGCGCGGCGGCGCCAACCAGAGCGGCGGCCCGAATCAAAGCATCCTGAACTGAAATCGTCTCGCTGTAGCTCAGCGATTGCGCGTGCCGCGCGCCTTGCACCCTCGTCCCCCTCCAGCCCGCGCCGAAATGCGCTTCTAACTCCGCAGCGGCCGAGCCCGGCCGCAGTGGCCATGGTTAACAAAGCGTGGAACGTCCCCGATCCGCGAAATTTGTCGCCAGCAATCGCGGCAGCGATGCGGAGATATTGCGGCGGGTTTTTGTTAATTCCGGTCCATTCGAGGGCACGGCAGCCGCCAAAAAGGTTAACGGCAGGCGGGGTTTAGCGGCAATCGCCTCCGCCGCGGGCAAGGCGCTTAAGGGTGCCCCGCTTCCATCTGCCCAAGCGCGGCGCCAAGGCGCGCGATCACGCTGTCCCAGTCTTCGGGCGCCGGCTGACGAAACAGCCGCACCGCCGGATACCAGGGCGTGGTGCCAGCGTCGATCGTCCAGCGCCAGTCCGGCGAGAACGGCAACAGCAGCCAAAGCGGCCGCCCCATGGCGCCGGCAAGATGCGCGGGCGCGGTATCGACCGTGATGACGAGATCGCACAATGCGAGTACGGCAGCCGTGTCGGAGAAATCTTCGAGCTCGGCACCGAGGTGAACCAGCCGCGGCTCGCCGGCAAGGGCGTCAATATCTTCGTGGCGCAGATCACGTTGAACACTGACAAAACTTGCCTGGGGCGAAGCGGCGAATAACGGCTTAAGCCGCGTCAAGGTGATCGAACGGTTGCGGTCGTTCTCATGCGCGGGATTGCCCGACCAGCAGATCGCAATCCGCGGCCGCGGCAGCGCATCAAGCCGTGCCGACCACTTGGCGAGGTGCGCTTCATCGGCCGACAGATAGGGAATTGGCGCCGGCACGGTTGCCAATTGCGTCTTGAATGCCAGCGGCAGGCTGCCGAGCGGACAGTGCACGTCGAATGGCGGCAAAGGCTCCTCGCGCGCGATGACCGCGGCGGCGCCGGCAAGCCGCGCCAGCAAGGACTTCAGCTCGCCCTGCACTTCCAGCACGACTTTTGCGCCGGTTGCCGCGAGCATCGGCACGTAGCGCGCGAATTGGATCGTATCACCAAGACCTTGTTCGGCATGAAGCAGGATCGTCTTGCGCGCCAGCGGATATTCGCCAAGCCACAGCGGCCGGCCGCGGCTCTTTTGCGGCGGCATGCCCGTGCGACGCCAACGCCATTCATATTCGGCAAAGCCGCGGGCGTAATCGCCGAGCGCGAGTTGCGCCAACGCCAGGTTGAAATGCGCATCCGCATTGTCCTTGTTGAGCTCGATCATTTCGGCATAGGCGGCAATCGCCTCGCCGTGATAGTTGAGCTGGATGAGCGCCTTGCCGCGATTGAGCCAAGCATTGGCATGGTTCGGCGCAGCTGCGAGCGCGCGATCGGTCGCCTCGATCGCTTCCTCGTAGCGGCCGAGCTTGATCAAGGCGACGCCGCGATTGTAATGCGCGTTCGGATGGTCGGACGCGAGCGCAAGCGCGGCATCGAATTCCGTGAGCGCCAGTTCGGGCGCGCCGAGCGCGGCTTGGCACAGCCCGCAATTGATCCGCGCCTCAATATGCTGCGGCACGCGGACCAGCACCTTCTGGAATTGGGCCAACGCATCGGCGGCGCGTTCAAGGCTGAGCAGGACGTTGCCGCGCTGATAGAGCGTGTTGATGTCATCGGGCGCCAGCGCCTGCGCCTTGTCGAAGCATTCCAGCGCCTCGGCGCTGCGGCGTAGCGCATGCAGCGCCTGGCCGAGATTGGACCAGCCCTGCGGCGCGCGCGGATTGGCCTTCACCGCTGCGCTGAACAGCCGCTGCGCCTCGCCGATCTGTCCTTGCTGCGCTTTGACCGTGCCGAGCAGATTGAGCGCGTCGAACTGCTGCGGCGCGACCTTGAGGATACGCGTATAAAGTTTTTCGGCCTCGCGCAGCCGCCCGCTCTGCTGCGCGCCAACGGCCTCGCGCAGCAGGTCGCCGATATCGAGGGTGGCGGCCTTCATGGTCATGCAAATCTTATAGCTGATCCGTCGGCTTAAAGCGTGGTGGTCCATCGGCGCGGCCGAAGCCAGTGTCCAGGTAGTCGCGTACGGCATTGATTGCAACGGCCGCCACGCGCTGATCCGTCGCGACCAATGCCCTTCTGTGCCACTACAATCTCTAGGTCCATCACACTCGACAATCAGCAGACTCGGCCAATATGCTTTGTAGCGTTTGTGACGGGGACAAATGATGGCATCGGCAGGCGGTCGCGTCGTCTTTCTCACCGGAGCGGCCGGCGGCATCGGCCGGGTGATGACCGCCGCCCTGCTCGCTGCAGGCCATTCCGTAGCAGCGGTCGACCGCGACGCCAAAGCGCTCGATCGGCTCATGGCCGACCACGGCGCGGCCAAGGATCGCCTGCATCCTATCATCGTCGATCTTGCCACGGCGGCCGGTTGCGCCAGCGCCATAGCCGGCGCACGCGCGCGCTTCGGCGTGATCGAAGCGGTCATCAACAATGCCGGGATCGGCATGAGCAGTGTACGACCCGACGCGGAGGCGCGTGCACCGACCATCGAAGAGCTCACGCCGGAGATCTGGGACCGCTTCATGGCGATCTTCGTGCGCGCGCCGCTCATGCTGGTGCGCGCTGCGCTCCCCGACATGAAGAAGAACGGCTTTGGCCGCATCATCAATAACACCACGAGCTATGTCACGATGTTGCGCGTGCAGCCATATGGATCAGCGAAGGCGGCGCTCGAGTCGATGTCGGCGGTGTGGGCCAAGGAGCTCGACGGCTCGGGCATCACGGTCAATGTGCTGGTGCCGGGCGGCCCGACCGATACCCCGCTGATCGCCGATGCATCCGGCTGGCCGCGCGACAAGATGCTGCGTCCGGAAATCATGGGGCCGCCCACGGCGTGGCTCGTGTCGGATGAGGCCAAGAATTTTTCTGGTCGCCGCATTACCGCGGCGCGGTGGGACAAGAATCTGCCGCCAGCCGAAGCGGCGGCGCGATCAAGCCGCGCCATCGGCTGGCCGGAGCTGTCCGCCGACGCCGTGTGGCTTACGGGCGGGAAGAGCTAGACGAGCCCCCGGTCATTGCGAGCGAAGCGAAGCAATCCAAAATGGTCGCGCCGCTCCGGGATTGCCTCTCGCTGTGCTCCTCGCAATGTGAAATTTGACCCTAGCCCAGCGCCTCGGCGACCGCCTTGCCGCAAGCAATCGTGTCAGCCGCCCCACCGAGATCGCGGGTGCGCAGCTTCGGCTCGGCGAGCACGCGCTCGATGGCTTTGACGATCGCTTTAGCCGCTTCGCTCTCGCCGAGATGTTCGAGCATCATCGCGCCCGACCAGATCTGGCCGATCGGATTGGCGATGCCCTGCCCGGCAATATCCGGCGCCGAGCCGTGCACCGGCTCGAAAACCGAGGGAAATTTGCGCTCCGGATTGATGTTGCCGGACGGCGCGATGCCAATCGTGCCGGTGCAGGCGGGACCGAGATCGGAGAGGATGTCGCCGAACAGATTCGACGCCACCACGACATTGAAGCGGTCCGGCTTGAGAACGAACAGCGCCGAAAGAATATCGATGTGATATTTGTCCCATTTCACGTCGGGATAGTTCTTCGCCATCGCTTCGACGCGCTCGTCCCAATACGGCATGGTGATGGCAATGCCGTTCGACTTGGTCGCCGACGTCAGATGCCTTTTTGGCGTCCTGCGCGCCAGGTCGAAGGCGAATCTGAGCACGCGGTCGACGCCGATGCGCGACATCACCGTCTCCTGCACCACGACCTCGCGCTCGGTGCCGGCGAACATGCGGCCGCCGATGGCGGAATATTCGCCCTCCGTGTTTTCCCGAACTACCCAAAAGTCGATCTCGCCGGGTTTACGATTGGCGAGCGGCGACGGCACGCCTGGCATCAGCCGCACCGGCCGCAAATTCACATACTGGTCGAACTCGCGCCGGAACAGGATCAGCGAGCCCCACAGCGAAATGTGATCCGGCACTTTGGCCGGCCAGCCGACCGCGCCGAAATAGATCGCGTCGTGGCGGCTGATCTTCTCCTTCCAGTCTTCCGGCATCATGCGCTGATGCTTCTCGTAGTAATCGCAGGAGGCGAAATCGAAATCGTCGTTGCGCAGTTCGAAGCCATATTTCTTGGCGGCCGCTTCCAGAACCCGCACGCCTTCGGGCACCACCTCTTTGCCGATGCCGTCGCCGGGAATGACGGCGATGCGGTAGACGCGATTGGTGGGTTTGTTGCCGTTGGTGGGGGCATTCATGGCGGTGATTTCCTCGTAAACGAAGCTACTTTTGCGGCCATACGCGGCGGTCAGACCTGCCTTGTCAAGATGCGAAATGGCCCTGATGTTTCACGATGTGGCACAACGGGTTTCGACACCGGTGTTATTCAATCGCCCGCACGGGCGGATTTGTCCTTAAATGGCACGCTCGACCGCAGCGCAGAGAGAAATTTGGGTCAAGGATGCGCGAAGCGCACCGCTTTCGGCGACGGCCACTTTGCGGCCGTCCTTGAGTTAAATTTCTCTCTGCGCTCAAATGCAGACGTGCAATGTAAGCAGCAGCGTTAGCGGCTGCTGTGCAGCTGCCGTCCCAAAGACGACCAGTGCGGCGGAGGAACAAAAAGATGCGTCTCGGACTCTTCATGATGCCGGTTCACCCGCCGGGGCGTCCGTTCTTCGAAACGCTGGCAGAAGACGAAGAGAAGTCGCTTTACGCCGAGGAACTCGGCTTCGACGAACTGTGGCTGGGCGAGCATTTTTCCGCGACCACCGAGCCCATTCCTTCACCGCTGATGTTCATGGCAGGTCTCATCCCGCGCACCAAGAATCTGACCTTCGGCACCGCGGTGATCTGCCTGCCAAACCATCACCCGATCAAGGTCGCCGCCGAAGTCGCGCAGTTCGATCATATGAGCCGCGGCCGCTTCATGCTCGGCATCGGCGTCGGCGGCCTGTTTTCCGATTTTGAGCTGTTCGACAACGGCGATCGCAAGGTGCGCGAGCGCAAGGCCATCGAGTCGATCGACATGGTCGAGCGTATTTGGGCGCAGGATCCGCCCTACGACATCAAAGGCGAATTCTGGAGCGTGAAGCTCACCGAGGCGATCATTCCCGAGCTCGGCATCGGCACCATGCCAAAGCCCTATCGCAAAGGCGGTCCGCCGATTGCCATGTCGGTCGCCAGCCGCAATTCGCCGACGGCGCGTGTCGCCGCGCAGCGCGGTTGGGGCATCATCTCGGCGAACAATGTGCCGAGCCAGGCGCTCGGCTCGCACTGGGAGGTTTATAGCAAAGCCTGCGCCGACGCCGGCAGGCCGGCGCGCGGCGACAATTGGCGCGTCTCGCGCAATGTCATGATTGCGCCGACTGAAAGCGAAGCGCGCGACCGCGTGTACAGCGACAAGGGTTCGAACCGTTATTTCTACGCCTATATGCGCGAAGTGCTTTCGCGGGTCGGACTCCTCTCCGCGCTCAAGCCGCGCGTCGACATGTCGGATGAGGAGGCGACGGTCGAGGCCATCACCGAAGGCAGCGTCATCTACGGCTCGCCGAAGACATTTCTGGACAAACTCATTGCCTTTCGCGACTCAGCCGGCCCGTTCGGCACGTTATTGATGACCGGACTCGATTGGAGCGGGCCGAACCGCGCCTGGGAGCGCAATTCGATGCGGCTTTTGGCGCAGGAGGTGATGCCGAAATTCCGCCAGCACCTAACCGCGCAAGCCGCCGCTGAATGAGCGCGCGCTTTAACGGAAAATTAGGGTCAATACGGTCTTAATCGGCGGCATCATGCCGCTTCCCACGACAAGGCCGCTCGCATCCACGCCGCCCTCCTGCAAGATCTGCGGCGGCACGACCGCCCTCTATGGAACGGTTGATTTCAACAAATCATGCGAGGAACAGCGCGGCATGCGCCTGCCGCCCGCCGGCGTGCCGGTGCATTACTATCGCTGCGCAGCCTGCGAATTCATGTTCACCGACGCGCTCGATGACTGGAGCGCCGAGGAATTTCGCGCCCATATCTATAACGACGACTATCACGCCGTCGACCCGGACTATCGGAGCCACCGACCTGGCGAGAACGCCAGGATGGTGGCGAATTACTGGGGCGAGCTGAAGCGCGAATTGCGCGTACTCGATTTCGGCGGCGGCAATGATGCGTTCTGTGCTGCGCTGCGCGGCAAAGGTTTTGCGACGGCGGTGACCTATGATCCGCTGGCGGCCGACTATGCGCGACGCCCCGAGGGCAAGTTTGATCTCGTGACATGCTTCGAGACGCTGGAGCATCTGCCCGACCCGGCGGCCGGCATCGCCACGATCGTGGAATGCGCCGCCGATCCCGGACTGATCCTCTACTCGACGCTGCTGCAGCCCTATGATCTCGCAACATGCGGCGTTGCCTGGTGGTATGTCGCGCCGCGCAACGGTCATGTGTCCATTTTCTCCCAGCAAGCGCTGACCGCAGCCTGGGAGAAGCACGGCTACAAAACCGTGCCGGTGCAGCCGAACATGCATTTCGCCTTCCGCAAACTGCCGCCCTATCTCGCCCAGCTGCAAACGCTCGCCGACAATTACGGGCGCAAAGAGGCCGCTGCGGCCTAACGCGTGTCATGAGTCTCGCAGGGCCGCAGCGCTCCAATCGGCCGAGCGACCTCAGACGCTGCGCCCATGTGAAATCGCTAAGCATGTGAAATCGCGAAGCATGTGAAATCGCGAAGCATGTGAAATGGCGCGGCATCTGAGACGCATCGATCTTTGGCATATCGTTGCGGTTCGATTCAGTGCTGATCGTATCTGTCGTGATGGCGCCACCAGACGCCGCTCTCGTTGCGCCCTTTAGGCGCACGGTCGAGCCATTGGTACATGCCCCAGAGGCCGTCCAGTCCGCGGGCATAGGCGGAATAGGTGTGGTAGACCACGTCATCTTCGCGCGCAAACGCGCTCATGCCTGGCCGATCACGCATGAAGGTAGGCCCGTCGGTCCCCGCCGCGGCCGCACATGCCGGAGTCGGTCCGTCGCCGCGCAGCGGCGTCCCGGGCCGGTAGTTGTATTCGAATCCGCCCTCGCGCTGTTGCGCCTCGGTCAAGGCGACGTTGAAGTCGAAGTTGAAGTCGCTGCCGTGCGAAGACGCCCACGGGAAGGTCCATCCCATCCGCCGCTTGAACGCGTTGAGCTTGGCGAGCGGCGCCCGCGACACCGCCCACAGCATCACGTCATGGTTGGCCAAATGTATAGCGATCCCGTTGAAGCCATCGGCAATGGCGGAGCAGGAGGGACAGCCCGCGCTATAATCGGGCCCAAACATGAAATGGTAGACCAGAAGCTGCGAGCGGCCCTTGAAGAGGTCGGCGAGCGAGACGCTGCCGTCGTCGGTGTCGAAGCGATACGCTTTCTCGACGCGGACCCACGGCAGCGCCTGCCGCCGCCGCGCCACCTCGTCGCTGCGCCGCGTGAGTTCCTTTTCCGCCGCGAGCAGATCGAGCCGCGCCTTGAGCCACTCTTCGCGCGTGGCGGTGATGTGTCTCGACATTTCTCTTCTCCTCTTCGCTGCCCGTGTTGCTCTCGATGCGCCGTCCCACTCGTCAAAAGCTTAGGACACGGAATCGAAAGCCGGGAGTGACAAATGTGTCGGGATTTGCGGGATCACGATTGAAAGGTGGGGCTTGCCCAGTTCGCAATCAGCTTCAACCAAGGCCCTGCATGGAACACGCTCCTAAGCATGTACATCCAGGCCATGCTGCACAGCGGCGGCGTATGGTGCGTGGCCATGCAGATCACGTCCTTCGGACTCTCGCCAAAAGTCGCGGTCACGAGCGCCATGATGGCATAGCTTGGCGCTGCGGCGAGGCGCAGCCAATTGGCGATGTCGAAGGCCATTGCCGAAAGCGAGCCGCCATTCGCCCATAGCCCGCGCCGGGTCATCGGTGTTGTCGTAGACATCGTCATAGCCTGTCACTCCTTTCGTTGCCTATCGTGCGGTACATTGCCGACGCTTGCGAAAAGCTGGGAGTGACAAGCGTGTCGGGATTGCCATGGATTCACTGATCACGGCCGCGGCGCGAGCGCTCGCCGCGGGTGATCCGTTCGGCGCGCTGAACCGGGTGGCGCTGCGCGACGATGCGCCGGCGCTGGCGCTGCGCGGCATCGCGATGGCGCAGCTCGGCGATCTGGCACGGGCGAAGGCTCTGCTGCAAAAGGCGGCGCGCGCCTTTGGTGCAAGAGAGGCGATCGCCCGTGCGCGATGTATTGTCGCCGAGGCCGAGGTCGCGCTGGCTTCGCGTGATCTTGGCTGGCCTACCAAAGCGCTCGAGGCGGCGCGGGTGGCGCTTGAAGCGCACGGCGACCGCGTCAATGCCGCGCATGCCCGCAATCTCGAAATCCGGCGCCTCGTTCTGATCGGACGCCTCGACGAAGCCGAACGCGGGCTCGCCGGATTTGATCCGACCCCGCTGCCGCCGGCATTGCGGGCCGCGCACGAGCTGGTCGTAGCGGGGCTCGCCATACGGCGCTTGCAGACCAAGGCGGCGCGCTCGGCGCTCACGCGGGCTGCGTCCGCCGCCCGTGAGGCGAACATCGCCGCGCTGACAGCGGAGGTTGAAAGGGCAGCGCTGGTAATGAATACGACCGCTGCGCGCCTGCTCGCGCGCGGCGAGGAGCGGCCTCTCCGGCTTGAGGAGGTCGAAGCGCTGCTCGCTGCGGACACCCTGGTCGTGGATGCATGCCGCAATGTCGTGCACGAGGCCGGCACCGTCGTTTCGCTGGCGACGCGCCCGGTTCTGTTCGCGCTGGCACGCGCATTGGGGGAAGCCTGGCCAAGCGATGTGCCGCGGAGCACGCTATTGGTGCGCGCTTTCCGGGCGAAACACGCCGATGAATCGCATCGCGTCCGCCTCCGCGTCGAAGTGGGCCGGCTTCGCGCGGAGCTGCGCGCGCTCGCCGACGTGAGCGCGACGAAGGAAGGCTTCGCGCTCGCACCGCGGCAGGCGCGCGAGGTCGTGGTGTTGGCGCCGCCGGTCGAAGCGCAGCACCCGGCCGTGCTGGCGCTTCTCGCCGACGGTGAATCGTGGTCGAGTTCGGCGCTGGCGATTGCACTTGGCGCAAGCCCGCGCACCGTGCAGCGCGCCCTCGATCAACTGGCGGCGGCGGGCAGGGTGCAGTCGTTCGGCCGCGGGCGGGCACGCCGCTGGATGGCGCCGCTCATACCGGGATTCCCGACAACCTTGTTACTCCCGGGCCCACTCCCAAGCGACTAAGACTGGCCGCATCAAACGCGCAATGAGGGGACAACCATGAAGCGAGCAGCGGCCGAGATCATCCGTGAATACGGACCTTTTCCCGGCGTCGATCATGTGCACGGGCTGACGTTCGACGGTCAGCACGTCTGGTTTGCGTCCGGAGACAAACTGAATGCGCTCGACCCGGCGAACGGCAAGATGGTGCGTGCGATCGACGTTCCCGCCCATGCCGGCACTGCCTTCGACGGCGAGTACCTGTTTCAGATTGCCGAGAAACGCATTCAGAAGATCGATCCGAAGAACGGCCGCGTGCTCGCGACCATCCCGGCGCCCGGCGGCGGCGGTGACTCGGGGCTCGCTTGGGCCGAAGGGGCGCTGTGGGTCGGAGTATACCGGGACCGCAAGATTCATCAGATCGATCCGCAGACCGGGGACATCCTGCGCACCATCGAGACCACCCGCTTCGTCACCGGCGTGACCTGGGTCGACGGCGAGCTCTGGCACGGCACGTCGGAAGGTGACGAGAGCGATTTGCGGCGTATCGATCCGCGAACCGGCGAGGTTCTGGCGCGGCTCGAAATGCCGCCGGGAACGCGTGTGTCCGGGCTCGAATCCGATGGCCGCGATCAGTTCTTTTGCGGCGGCGGCAAGAGCGGCAAGGTGCGCGCCGTGCGTCGGCCCAAGCGAGGCGCCGCGGGCCGCTCCTGAGCGGCACGAGGGGATCGAGCCGCGGCGCGTCGAGTAGCCTTATCGCCCTTCTAACCCGAGCCGCGTGCCTGATCCGATCTAAGAGGCCGGCGCGCCGGCGAGAGCCGCTGTCGCGTCGCGCCGCGGACGCAGCAGCAAAGAGAACGCAACAACATGCGTAATCATCAACAAGGGCACGTAGATGATTGGGATCGCGTATGTGGCGCCCAGCTCGCCCGCCAGCGCCGCAAGGCCGACCTGGTTGCCGTGGTAATAGTCGACAACGATGTCGACCGTCCCGACGAGATTGAAGGCGACGACGAACAGCCAAAACAGCGGACGCAGTCTGACAGTGAGAAGCGCCAGCATCGCCAGCACTCCGGTGGCGAAGTCGCCATAAGCGGCGAACGTGGCAAAGTCCGCCGGCAGATTGACGCCGACAACACCTGGAACGATGAACACAAGCCCGAAAAAGCGAAAACTGTGCAAAGTCGCGATGGCGCGCTGTGCGTCGATGCGATCCATCGATTTGAGCCTTGGCCAGGCATACGCGTTCAACCAAAGCAGCCAGGGGACGTAGCCTAGAGCCAGATGGATCCGGAAGATGGTTTCGGGTGACATTGGGACTCCTATCAGGTGTCGATTGGCGCAGCTTCGAACACCGCGGTCAGGATGCCGAGCCGGCCTTGCATGAGATTCCGCCCCAGATTGGCGGCAGTCTGCGCGAAGTCCGGCCCCATCACCAGGCCGAGATTTGGCGAAGGCGGCGGCCCGGACTCGCGCAGCTGCGCGAACCAGGCCTTGGCGGACTCGGTATCGTCTCGCCAGACCAGTGTGTGGAAGCCGGCCGGTTCGATCGCCTCGCGCGTCGCGGCGGCGGTCAGAAGGAAGCTCGTGGCCGGCGTTCGCGCCCAAGGGACGGGGTAATGCGGATCGCCGCTGTTCACCACGACGTCGAAGATCGCCAACCTGCCGCCTGGCTTCAGCACGCGCCGGATCTCGCGATAGAGCCGCGCCCGATCGGAGATGTTCATTGCCACATGCTGCAGCAGCACGACGTCAAACCGGCCGTTGCCAAACGGAAGGTCCAGCGCGCTGGCGGTCTCAAACGAAACCTCGCCGCTCTGTCGCGTGCGCTCGGTCAGATACCGCGCGGCATCGACAAACGGCTCGCTGAGGTCGACGCCCGTCACCCTGCAGCCATAGGTAGCCGCCAGAAAGCGCGCCGGCCCGCCGAGGCCCGAGCCAACATCCAGCACCGCCATTTCGGCACTGATCCCCGTCAGCTTGGCGAGTTCGGCCGTCGCAGCGAGCCCGCGGGTGTGAAACTGGTCGAGGGCGCCGAGTTGCTGGGGCGTGAGCCGCTGATCCTCGGGCCCCAAGGTGGTGAGCGCTGTTTTCAGCCGCTCGGTGAGGCCGCTCGCGCGATAATAGTCGCGCACGCCATCCAGGATATCGTTCATTGCCGGACTCCCATCAATTTCAGGTCCTCGCCGTACAGATACGACCGCTTTCGGCAGTCGACTATTCGCGATAATGTCGACGTGGTATGAAGCAAAACTTCACAGTCAGGCAGGGCGCGCTCGATGGCGTGGAAGCCTTCCTGAGCGTTGCCCAGCATCGCAGCTTTCGCCGCGCGGCCGCCGAACTCGGCGTAACTCCGTCGGCGATTAGCCAAGCGGTACGGGCACTTGAGGCGCGCATCGGCGCCGCGCTGTTTATCCGCACGACGCGCAGCGTCGGCCTCAGCGAAGCCGGCGAACGTTTTCTTGCGCGCGCCAAACCAGCCTTCGAGGAGCTCGTGGCCGCAAGCGAGGTCGCGCGCGGGCTCGGACAGCGGCCGGCAGGACTGTTGCGCCTGACCGCGCCGCGCGCTGTGGTGCCGATCCTGATCGAGCCCCTGATCGCATCGTTCTGTCGGGCCTATCCGGAGGTCGAAGTGGAGATCGCCGCAAGCGGGGAGTTGGTCGACCTCGCGGCGCGAGGGTTCGACGCCGCCATCCGGCTGGGTCAATTCATTGCCGCCGACATGATTGCGCTGCGCCTGACGCCGCCGTTCCCGTTCGTGGTCGTTGGCAGCCCCGACTATCTACGCTTACGGAAGCGGCCGGAGCGCATCGACGATCTGCGTCAACACGCCTGCCTGCGCATGCGCCGCTCAAACGGATCGATTGCGCCGTGGTCCTTCATTGACGGCAACAAGACGGTGGAGGCGGTGGTCTCGGGGCCGTTGATCGCGCACGACGTTCCCACCGTGCTTGGCGCGGCGATCGAAGGGGTGGGGCTTGCGCAAGTCCCCAAACCGGTCGCCGCCGCGGCGCTGGCCGCCGGAAAGCTCACACCCGTGCTGGAGCAGTTTGCAACGACGGCGCCGGGCGTGTTTCTCTGTTATCCCAGCCGCCACCAAATGATGCCCAAACTGCGCGCCTTCATCGATCACGCAAAGAGCCACTCGGCAGCCGCCAACAAGGCCCAGGAGAAGGGCGAGCTAATTTAGCGCAACGCCCCGCGCATTGGCGCAACCCGTGACCAGCTCCGCCGTGACCCCGGCCGCAAGGCTGCGGTGCCCCACGCCGGTGCGCAGCCAAGCCTCGCCCGCGAATGATCTAAAACTGCACGTGCTGCAGCTTGTCGGGGTTGCGCGTTGCGTAGATCGCGGTGATACGGCTGTCGCGGTGCTCGAATGCAAGCGTCTCGATCGTGCCGTCCGCCTCACGCAGCACGAAGCCGGCAAGCCCGTTCACCGTGGCGGGGCGCATCTGCGCCGTTGCCAGCGCGGTGTTCTTGCGTACGATGCCGGCGAAGAAGCGCAGTACCTTGTCGGCGCCGTGGATCGGGTTTAAAGCGGCGACACGTTTGCCGCCGCCATCGGTATACAGCACGACGTCTTCGGCCAGAATGCGCTGCAAAGCAGCGATGTCGCCTGATGCGGCCGCCTGCCGAAACGCCGCCGCCAGGCGGCGACCATCTTCGCGCGAGGTGGCAAAGCGCGGCCGGCCGGCTTCGACATGATCGCGGGCGCGCGCGGCGAGCTGCCGGCAGGCCGCCTCGGTGCGGCCGAGCGCGCGGCTGACTTCGGCGAAATCAAGACCGAATACGTCGTGCAGCAGGAAACTCGCGCGCTCGAGCGGTGAGAGTCGTTCCAGCAACAGCATCAGCGCCACTGAAATATCGTGCGCCAGATCGCCATCGGCTGAATCATCGAATGCCTCATCCACCACCGGCTCCGGCAGCCATTGTCCGACATAGATTTCGCGTTTCGCCCGCGCCGACTTCAAGCGGTCGAGGCAGAGCCGCGTCACCACGGTGCCGAGATAGCGGCGCGGCTCTTCGATCGCGGCGCGATCTGCCGCGTGCCAGCGCAAGTAAGCGTCCTGCACGACATCTTCGGCTTCGGTGCGCGAGCCGAGCATGCGGTAGGCAAGCCCGGTCAGCGCGCGGCGATGCGCCTCAAAATTCGCGACATCGTGCATAGTCGTCATGCCGCCGCCGTTTTCAGATTTGGCGATTCGCGCGATACCGGGCGGCTCTCGCCGCCGATCGTGAGCCGCGTGCAGGCCTTGCCGTGGCCGAGCGCGTATTTCAACGTCGGATAGGTGCGCGCGGCAATCATGGCAAACGACAGTGATATCAAGCCGCGCTTGCCCCACAATCGCTCCACCTCTTCGCGCAGATCGTCGGCTTGCGGCGCATGGCGCAACGTCGCTTCGGCAAAGCGCGCGGCGAGCGCGACTTCGTAGGGCATGGCCGAATAATCGCGCGTGACAACGGCGCGCAGCACCGCCGGATCGACGCCGGCGCGCTGGGCCATATCGATGCCAAGCTGGGTGCATGGCCCGCAGTCTTCGCTGATGGCCCCGACCAGGCCGGCGGCGACATAGGGCGCAAGCGGCACGTCTTTGCGATACTTGCTCAGGCCCTGCACCTTCCAGAACGTCGCCATGGCGCGCGGATCGACGTCAATCATCTCGCGAATGTAACTCGCATCGTAGTTCCAGGTACGCTCGAACGCGGCGATCTGCCGCCGCAGAAACCATCTGAACATCGCAAGTCTCCTCTGCGCGGGGGCCGCCCCGGCCCGCCTTCCTGCGCCTAAGACGATCGAGGCGGGGGACAAGTGACAACGCGGGCAAAATTTTTGAAGACGAAAATACGAGCGTTCACAGTCTGTTAGGGTAAAGTTGCGGCCTCGCAGGCCTCCGGCCTTCAGCCGGCGACGAACACTGTCCGGGTCGCGGTCGTGGTCATGGCCCAATTGCCCTCGATTTTCGCCAGTGGAAGAATTTTGGGCTCGATCTTCAGTCCGCGCGACAGCGTGGCCGTGAACACATCCGCAATCGTGCTAAGCATCTGCGGAAACCGAATGCTGCCCATGCCGCAGCCGATGAGTTCCAGCCCGGACGAGCGGATCGTCGTTGCCGGCAAGCAGATATTTGCGCCGCCGGAGGAGCCGATCTGAACGAAGCGGACAGGCTTGGCATCCTTGCTCGTCTTAGCTGCCGCCGCGAGCAGGCGCTCGGCGCTCTCGCCCCACAGATAATCGAGCACGATGTCGACGCCGTTTCCGAACTGCTTTTGCAAAGCTTCGTCGAGCGCGGCGCCGTCTTGCAGCAGCGACAACGTGACATCGGCGCCGAGCGTCGCCAGTGCTTGCAGCATGGCAGGGTCGCGGCCGGTGGCGATGATTTTGCCGGCGCCGAGCAGTTTTGCGATCTGCACGGCGAGCCGCCCGGAAATGCCGGTCGCGCCGTTGACCAGAACGACCTGGCCGGCAGTCATTTTTGTCCGAACCGTCAGTGCTGCCCACGATGACATCGCGGGAATCGCGATCGCGGCAGCGGTGGCGTCGTCGAGACCGTCCGGCAGCGGCACGAGCTGCGAGGCCTTCACCACAGTGCGCTCCGCCATGCTGCCGAACGGCGCGCGCGGCAAAACAAAGTAGACCCGCTTGCCATTGTGGCGACCGACGCCGTCGAGGCCGACGACAAAAGGCAAGCTTCCGGCGGAGCTGTAATGCGTTCCCGACGCGCGGTAGCGCGTCACATGGCTCAATGGCGCCGCGCTGACGTCGATAAGTACTTCGTCCCCGCTCGGCTCAGGCTCATCGAAATCGGCGTAGACGGGAGGCTTGCCCAGCTCCGTGACGATCGCGGCTTTCATGGATGCTTCCTCAGATCAGGCCTAGAGTGATCGATGGACCGACCGGAACGCCGGAGAAAAGCCGCACCGATCAAAGTGAGATGCGATCGGTTCCGACTTGCAAACTCGGATGCCGGGCCGCACCCGCCAACGCCCCAAAATCATCGAACGCCTCGGCGAGCCGCCGCCGCACGACAATAGGATCTGTCGCCGTCAGCACAGTGCTGCGATGCATTTTCAGAAGATGCATCGGCGCGCCGCCAATTGCTGCCGCAACGTTCAGCGTCCAACCGAGATGCTTGCGCGCGTGCCGCAGCCCGATCGCGACGCCGTAATGCGCCAGCATTTCCTCATAGAGTACGCTCACCAAGCCAAGCTGCTCGCCCAGCGCGGGCGGCGCTTGACGCTCACCCGTGGCGAGATAATGCGCAAGCTGGCCGGGAAACCACGGCCGGCCCTGCGCGCCGCGGCCGACCATCACGGCGTCGGCGCCCGACGCGGCAAGCGCCGCGTCGGCATCGTCAAAGCTCTCGATATCGCCGTTGACGACGACCGGAATTGACACGGCGCCTTTCACCCTGCGCACCTCGGACCAGTCGGCGCGGCCTTTGTAGAACTGACAGCGCGTGCGGCCGTGCACGGTCACAAGCTGCACGCCGGCGTCGGCGGCGCCCCGTGCAAGCTCAGGCGCGTTCCTCGATGCATCGTCCCAGCCGAGCCGCATCTTCAGTGTCACCGGCACGCGGGCGACCCGCACTACAGCCTCGATCAGGGTCAGCGCATGATCGAGATCACGCATCAGCGCCGAGCCTGCCGCGCCGTCGGTCACATGTTTGGCCGGGCAGCCCATATTGATGTCGATTATGTCGGCGCCAGCGTCCTGCGCGATGCGGGCGCCCTCGGCCATCCAGCGCGCTTCGCAGCCGGCAAGCTGCACCACATGAAGCCCCGCGCCGTGATCTTGAAGACGCCGCCGCGCCATCCGCCTGCCCTTGTGCCCGTTCTCGGCGAGCGCCGCGCAGGCGGTCATCTCGGAAATCACCAGGCCGGCGCCGAGTTGCGCGGCAAGGCGTCGGAACGGCGCATCTGTGACGCCCGACATCGGCGCCAGCAGCACCGGATTGGGCAGCCTGACAGGGCCTATGGAAATGATTTTGGCGGGCATTGTGTAGGGCGGATTAGCCGAAGGCGTAATTTGCCGCAAGCCAACCGGCCAACGGGCGGACGTCGCGCTTGAGCGGCGCGCAGATCGGGCGGACCTGCGGCCGCGCGTTGCGCGGCGGTGCTCGCCAGCGCCTTGTCATCAGCGTCACGCGGCTGCCATGTCAGATCGGGCAACGCTTCGGCAAAGTAAGCGGCATGCCCGCCGCTGCCGCTGGCGATTTCCAGAACCGGTCCGCGCGCGGGCTGTCCGTCGCGATTGATGCCTTGCTCAGCCGTTGGCGGCTATTGCGGACACAGCAGAACCTGATCACCAAGCGGTGCGGGCTCGCTGCGGACAATGCGAAAGCCGCCGCGTTCGGCCAACGGACGAAAGCCGTCGAGCCCGCGCGGGATCAATTTGAAGCTGCCGCTGGCAATGGTGCGACGGCGAAGCTCGTCGCCGGCGGTGACGGAGCCGACAACCAGTTTGGCACCACGGCCCTCGTTATGGAGCGCCCGCAAGTTCACCACGATGGCATTGTCGCTGCCGTATTCGAACAGCGCGCCTTCCGAGGACGCGGCAATGAGCGCGCCGGCATCAGCGGCCTGCCGCACCAGCCGTTCGAGCGGCTTCGGCGCGTTCCAATCATGTTGTTGATGCACGAAGGCGATGTCGAGTCCGGCGAGCGCGCCGCCTTCGGCGGAGAGCGCCCGCACTGCCGCAGCGCCGAAATGCGGTCCGGCGGCGTCGATGTCCAGGACATGGAGCCGCACCGGCCGCCGGCGCAGACTGTCTCCGGAGCGGCTGAGCAGAATAAGCGTATCGAGACTGTCGATCGCGACACCGCCGCCGATATTGATCAGGACCAGAGGCGCGGCCGGATCCGCACAAAGCAACGGCTCGAGCGCACCGGCCAAAAGCTTGACCATCTGCTGCAGCCGCAGGCGCACGGCGACCACATGCGGCGCGGCGGCCAGGCGGCGGTCCACGTCGCTATCGAACGGCGGCGGCAGATTGTCGGCGCCGAGCTTCATGAGGTAAGTCGTCATGCCGCCGAGAAAGCCCGATCGACAATTGACAATGTCGGCGAGCAGCCGCGAGCGTCGTGCCGCCGACTGCAGCATGAGGCGCATTACCAAGCCGGGAATGAGCGCGTTACGCCGCTCGGCTTCTTTATAGGCCTCGAACAGCGCCGCGACGGATTTCGCATCGTCGGGCACGGTAAAATTCGGATGCGTGACGTCGATCACCGGAAGGCGATAGCCGTCATCGGTCATCGCGTAAGCGGGATCGGATTTGAGGTTTGCCGGG
>Ga0209062_1000425_pt1:0-2500 | contig 132462 bp, 118 predicted proteins | sample Coa_R2_2_FD_187158 | JGI IMG/M metagenome (GOLD analysis project Ga0209062, IMG submission 187158) | Surface soil microbial communities from Centralia Pennsylvania, which are recovering from an underground coalmine fire - Coalmine... | ecosystem: Environmental > Terrestrial > Soil >... | reverse complement strand
ACCCTGCGCAGATTAGCTTTACGCAGGAACCCTTGGACTTTCGGCGGGAGTGTCTCTCACACTCCTTTTCGTTACTCATGCCAGCATTCGCACTTCTCTCACCTCCACCGCCCCTCACAGGTGCGGCTTCGCAGGCTTAGAGAACGCTCCGCTACCGCTCGTCTTGCGACGAACCCAAAGCTTCGGCTCGTGGCTTGAGCCCCGTTACATTTTCGGCGCAGGGATCCTTGTTTAGACCAGTGAGCTGTTACGCTTTCTTTAAAGGATGGCTGCTTCTAAGCCAACCTCCTGGTTGTTTTGGGATTCCCACATCCTTTCACACTTAGCCACGAATTGGGGGCCTTAGCTGTTGGTCAGGGTTTTTTCCCTCTTCACGACGGACGTTAGCACCCGCCGTGTGTCTCCCGGATAGTACTTGTGGGTATTCGGAGTTTGGTTGGGTTTGGTAAGGCGGTAAGCCCCCCTAGCCCATCCAGTGCTCTACCCCCCACAGTATTCGTCCGAGGCGCTACCTAAATAGCTTTCGCGGAGAACCAGCTATTTCCCAGTTTGATTAGCCTTTCACCCCTAGCCACAACTCATCCGAGGCTTTTTCAACAGACACCGGTTCGGCCCTCCAGTGGGTGTTACCCCACCTTCAGCCTGGTCATGGCTAGATCACTAGGTTTCGGGTCTAATCCGACGAACTGAACGCCCTGTTCAGACTCGCTTTCGCTGCGCCTACGCCTATCGGCTTAAGCTTGCTCGTCAGATTAAGTCGCTGGCCCATTATACAAAAGGTACGACGTCACCCAGGACGAACCTTGGGCTCCGTCTGTTTGTAGGCATTCGGTTTCAGGTCTCTTTCACTCCCCTCGTCGGGGTGCTTTTCACCTTTCCCTCACGGTACTTGTTCGCTATCGGTCGCTGAGGAGTACTTAGGCTTGGAGGGTGGTCCCCCCGCGTTCAGACAGGATTGCACGTGTCCCGCCTTACTCGAGGACGATCCTTTGCATTACCCGTACGGGGCTGTCACCCACTATGGCGCGTCTTTCCAAACGCTTCCGGTTGTCTCGGGATCGTCACTGGCCTGGTCCGCGTTCGCTCGCCACTACTAGCGGAGTCTCGGTTGATGTCCTTTCCTCCGGGTACTGAGATGTTTCAGTTCCCCGGGTTAGCTTGAAACCTCCTATTTTATTCGGAAGTCTCATACCTTCTTTTGGATGACAGAAGCCAGACGACGGAAGACGGATCCAGATCCGCCGTCTGTCATCTGACTGCTGTCATCCGAAGGTGGGTTTCCCCATTCGGAAATCCGCGGATCAAAGCTTCTTCGCAGCTCCTCGCGGCTTATCGCAGCGTAGTACGTCCTTCATCGCCTCTCAGCGCCAAGGCATCCACCAAATGCCCTTAAGACACTTGATCGCTCTCATTATCAATGCCCATTCATCTCGGCGATGATCCGCAGCCGAATTTGCATTCGCTGCGGCGGACACTGATTAGAAAGACCAGTTTGCTTCATAAGATCGATCCAACGGTGAGGCGGTCAGGCTTCACCGACGTTTCAGATATCAGTGGTCAGCTGTCAGTGATCAGCATTGCTTCTGATTACCGATTACCGACCCCGATCCCTGAATGGAGAAGGCGCACGCGGCATGACTTCCGTCATGCGCGGTGCTCGGATCGATCTCCTCTTCACGATGTCAGATAACACGCGCACCAAGGCTCGCCCTTTGGGCGCAATGCCGAAGGCGCGCGAATCAGGTTCTCACGAACGAGCCAATTTTTGTTGGCGGCGCAATCTCTGGCGCCTTCGCAGATCGCGGCACGATGCAAAACGTCTGGTGGAGCCAGACGGGATCGAACCGACGACCTCCTGCTTGCAAAGCAGGCGCTCTCCCAACTGAGCTATGGCCCCTCAGGGGTCAGATATCGGTAATCGGCAATCAGATCCACCAGCGGCATTCGCCGCTCCTGATCACTGACCACTGATTACAGATTGCCGGAGTTGGTGGGCCTGGGAAGATTTGAACTTCCGACCTCACGCTTATCAAGCGCGCGCTCTAACCAACTGAGCTACAAGCCCGTACCAGGAGTCAGCAATCAGAAAACCAGCAATTAGAAAGCGCGAGTCATCTGATTACCGAATACCGATTACTGACTCCTGGTCTGCTCGTTCGCGAAGAAAGAGAAACGGAGACGGCGGCGTCCTGCCAATGGACCTGATCGGCTTGCGCCAATCGGTCCTGATGTTTCCAAGAGATCCGATAGAAATGCGTGAGGCATTTCTGAAGGGATCATCCTTAGAAAGGAGGTGATCCAGCCGCAGGTTCCCCTACGGCTACCTTGTTACGACTTCACCCCAGTCGCTGACCCTACCGTGGCCGGCTGCTCCCTTGCGGTTAGCGCACCGTCTTCAGGTAAAGCCAACTCCCATGGTGTGACGGGCGGTGTGTACAAGGCCCGGGAACGTATTCACCGCAGCGTGCTGATCTGCGATTACTAGCGATTCCAACTTCAT